>P_1C_Sed_3_UnCtyDRAFT_1000247_pt1 | contig 11519 bp, 8 predicted proteins | sample Pon1CUnioCityCA_FD_10233 | JGI IMG/M metagenome (IMG submission 10233) | reverse complement strand
TGATAATTCTCACGAAAATCCTGTCTTAATTTTTGGGCAACTTCAACAAATTCCTCTAGGTCTTGCCAGGTCTGTTTTGGATATAAAAGTTCGGTGGGAATTCCTTCAATATGATCAGGTACTGCAATCTCAAAAATTGGATCTTCGTGAAAACTGACGGAGGTATGTTCACCTGANAAAATCCAATTAATCATCCGCCGCGTAAAGGGTAACGGCATTCGTTTCCCGGAGTTGAAATCGCCACCTGTCCAACCTGTATTAACCAACCAAATTGAACAGTGGTGTTTTTCAATCTTTTCCTGGAGTAACCTGGCGTAGATACTTGGTTTTAGCGGCAAAAAAGGTTCCCCAAAGCAAGTTGAGAAAGTGGCTTTAGGCTTCATCCCCACACCCCGTTCAGTGCCTGCGACTTTAGAAGTGTATCCAGATAAAAAGTAATAAATGGCTTGTTGAGAGTCAAGTTTTGCGATGGGTGGCATAACGCCAAAGGCGTCTGCTGTGAGGAAAAAAATATTTGAGGGATGCCCAGCCTGACCTTCTAAAATGACGTTTTTTATCCTTGATAGAGGGTAAGCTGCGCGTGTATTTTCAGTGAAGGTTGTGTTGTTGAAGTCAGGTTGGCGGCTCGAAGGATCGAGCATGACATTTTCAAAAACACTGGCATAATGGTTGGCGGCATACCAAATTACAGGTTCTAAATCAGGATTCAGGCGAACAACTTTTGCATAACAGCCCCCCTCAAAATTGAAAACACCATTATCTCCCCAGCCATGTTCATCATCACCGATTAATTTTCTATCTGGCGTTGATGAAAGGGTGGTCTTTCCAGTACCGGATAAGCCGAAATAAAGTGCGACATCGCCTTCTTTACCCACGTTTGCAGAACAGTGCATGGGCAACACACCTGACTTGGGAAGGGCTGCATTCATTATCGTAAACGCTGATTTTTTTACCTCACCGAAATATTTTGATCCGGCGATTAAGACAGTTTTTTCTCGAAGATCAATACAAATGCTAGCTTTGGATCGCATTTGGTCGATCTTTTCGTTGGTATTGAAATCGGGCGTCGCTAGAATCGTCAGTTCTGGTGAGTCTTGATGTTGAGTACCGTCATAAATAAATAAATGTTGAGAGGCTAAAGCCTGCCATGCAAATTCAGTGACGATTCTCACTGAAAGGCAGTATTTTGGGTCTGCGCCGACAAAGCAATCGATGACATAGAGCTTTCGATTGTTTAGGTAAGCCGTAATTCGATTTTGTAATTGTTCAAAAAATTCAGGTGATATGCGACAGTTGACTTCTCCCCACCACAAATCTGACCTATCCTGGTAATCCACGATAAATTTGTCATTTGGTGAGCGGCCTGTGTATGGCGTAGTGATTGCACGGATGGCGCCATCATGGGTTAATTCAACCTCATGATTCAAGAGCGATTCTTCCACTAGGATGGATTGGTTTGGGTTGAAAAAGATTTCCCCTTGATTTACGACACCAATTGAATGCAACCAATTTTGTAGATCAACTGTCATTTAGAGATTCCACCTTTCAAATATTTAGACGTTTCGTATAGAATTATTGGTCGTTTAGTCTCAATCCGTAAAACCAATACTCAATAACCTGAAATGCTGGCTTTCCAGCAATTGAGGATGAGGACATGTCATTTTCGTTGGTTGGATTGTATCCACGAATTGCAACCCCTTTAATCCAATCTCGGCTGGTTACAACAGGAAAAACAGCATTATAAATCAGGCTTTGCATTTCTGGGTCCTCAGGAAATGTGCTGACCTCATTTTGCGAGAAAATACCATCATTGATGCAATTGCTGAGTATGTTGCAACCAAGGGCTGCGCCATCAACAGATGGATAACCGAAACCAATGGTAATGGGTAAGCCGGTGCTTCGATATACTTCATAAATTAAACTGTCCATCACATTGATAAAGCCCCAGTTAATTGTGTCAAAGGTTGCGTTGCTGTTCATGGCTAATGGGCTATCAACAAGAAGGTAAATACCGTCAAATTCATCGATAAAAGCGGGTAGGGGATCCCTGGCTTGATGAATATTAGTTGCCCATAGCAATTCACCGGCGTAGGTTTGGCGAATTTCTTTAATCAGGCTTCGCCAAGNATCATCACTGTTGTTTGGCANATCGCTAAGGGTGCCATCGAAATACATGCCACCATTGAATGTTGGTAACATGAATTTCCCCCCCATAATTAATTGCTTGGTGTCTGAAATCTGAGCAATATTCGCATAGTTTAATATGAAATTTGAATACGAATCAAACCAAATCTCCCACCAGAATGCTGAATGCGCATTTGATCCCCATAGAAACGCAACATCATCAACAGGACCTATCTGCGGGAAGAGGATGAGATCAAAGCCCAGTGATTTTGTTGTGTTGAGTAAGGTGAGCAAATCGGTAGAGAAAAGTGTTGCCCCAAAATTCTGAACTAAAACCGATGAGTTTTCATCAAAGAACCACTGCGGTGTAAAAATGATGGAGGATGCGTTTATGTTGGATAATTTTGAAATTCCTACGATGGCATCATCAAATTGGGTGCTTTTTAAATGGGGTGTGATTTCTATACTGGTTTGAAACCCATCTCCTCTGTTTGGAATATATGCTTCAACAACGCTTTCTGAGGAGATATTTATGGATTGTGATGGGCTTAAATCCGGGTTTATTGTAATGGTTTGGGGTTCTTCTGTTAATTGAATTTGTTTTGCGGTGGTGGGAACTTCTAAAGCCTCTTCTTTGACACAATTCTCCTGATTGCATATCAAGTAGTTGAGGGTTTGAAATTTATCCAAGGGTGAAAATAAAATATATAAATAATTATTATTGCCAATCGGCCAAAGGGGTAAGGGTTCTGTCCATTTTTCATTATTAAGTTGAATAAAGAAGTTTTGATCTGAAGGAGAACCATGCGGTATTTGAACCTGGAAAGTGATCGATCCTTTTTGTGACGATTCCCAGGAATCAATCGATAAGTCCAGCGTTATGTCCTTTTCTGGAACGATGAATTGCCGNAAATTTTTATCACNTTCANTAATTTGCTCAGAATTCCAGTATCCATCACCGAGGGTGAACTTATAACGAAGATAAGTTCCTGCATATAATTGCAGACTAATCCCATAAGTGCCATCATCGTTCATCATCAGTTGTGGCATTTTTGAATGTTTGATGCTGATAGACCCCATTAAGTCAGAAAAAGTGTTACCTAATTGGGAGATGTTACCTGCAATGAAAATTGGTGCACCGAGGGCTTCATTTGGCGGGTGTACTAGAAAAGTAAGGTTTACCGCTTGTCTGGGCGACATGCTGATATTTACAGGTGTGATCTGACCCGCAGCAATCAAGGCTTCTTGCTGAAAGGTTTGGTATTTCCCATCCATTGCATAAAAAACGACATTGTGTATCGCTGGTGGTAGGTTTTCAAGGATAAATCTTCCGTTAGAATCGGTGAAAGTTAATTGACCTGCTGAACTCACAATAATGTCGGGAATTGGATCCTTTGTATTCGCATCCAATAAAGTACCCGTCAGGTGACCTGAACTGTTGATATTTGACTGGCCAACCCATGCATCGATGTGATCCTTTACAACAGATGTATTGGCCGCATAAAATAACCGATAACGAACAGGTTCACCATTTCTATTTGCTTCAGGGGTGATTTCATCTTCCATTATGCTATAGCGATATTTGATCACAGATCCCATTGGGAAGGATAATTTTGTGCTGTAAGTGAGATCATCGCGTTTGATCAGATCGAAGACTTCTTTGTTATATGGAAGACCGGTGACTTCATCCAGGATTTCAATCCCAATTTTCGCTTTTTCTGGGATGCTTTCAGTGAGCTGAAGGATAAATGTTATCTCAATTGGAACTGGCTGGCCACTTCCTGAAATGCCAGACGAATTAGATGGTTTTAAATTAGTTTTTGAAGGAAGGTAACAACCAGGGAGATTGATTAAAAGACAGAGGGTAACTAACAGGGAGAAAACATATTGTGAGTTATTATGACATCGCTTAATCTGGAAACTCATTATCTTTGTCGATCTCCAAACTCAACTTAATTTCTTGCAGATTATCAATGACACCACCCAATACACCGTTGATAAACCTTGGGGTGCCTTCAGAACCATAAATCTTTGCTAATTCAACTGCTTCATTAACAACGACTTTTATCGGGGTTTTCTGAAAAATTGCAATTTCCCATAATGCAATCCGCAGAAGATTACGATCAATGATTGCTACTTGATCAAGTGGCCAATCAGGCGCAAAATCCTTAATAAACTCGTCCAATAGTGTGATATTTTTTATCACCCCCGAAACGATGTCACTGATAAAGTATTTAATGGAGTCATCTATTTTTAAGCGGTGAAACTTTGCTGTGAGGATGGTTCCAGGACTATGTCCACAGATATCCGCTTCATATAGAACTTGTAAGGCAATACTGCGAGCTTTTGTTCGTGATTTCATAACAGAGTAAGCGAAGCCTTTTGTGAATTAGGCGCTAAAATCAATATCATGGATATGGATTGTGACGCCGCCTGCTTGCATCCCAACCATTTCAGAGATCGCCCTTGAAACTCGAGATTGAATCTCACGAGATATGTCCCGAACATTGCGATTGCTCATCAGGACAACGTAAATGTCTACATAAACCTTACCATCTTTTATTTTTACTTTTGCCCCCTTATATTCTTCTTTTTTTCTAAGCAATTGTTCAACACCTGAACTCGCACTGGCCATTCTACTTACCCCTTCAACGCTTAGTGTTGTCAGGCAGGCAATTTTGTGTAAGACATCGGGTGATATCGTCGTCTTGCCAACATTTTCTTGTGTTGCGTAAGTATCCATAAATGCTCCAGAATAGGTCAGGTTGTTAGAATCTATATAATTATAGTTTAGTTTGTTAGTTCGGTAATCTTCCGGATACCCATAAAATCATGAGGGCGAGATCATCCTGGGATACTTCCATATCAGCATGGTCTTTTTGAAAGTCCTTAATAACAGTATCGAGTGATAAATCATCCGGCCAATCATTCTTGAAACCTTGATCTTCATCAAAATTCCGCACTAAAGTAAGATCATCCCAATTTTCACTTTTCAACCATTTTACAACAGCATTTGCTAAATCACCTTTGATTTTTGTCCAGGTCGATAGCGTAAAAGGGATAACTTCTTCCTTTTCTTCAAATGCAGTTGCGTAGGCTTTGACTTGCAAGGGTAGCGGAGCTTGCTTAGGGTTACGAAAGCCTAAAACAGTGACATATTTTTTGAATATTTGTGAAAACTCTATTTGCTCCTCTTTTGATAGATTCTTCAGGTTTGTGAGGATTAGTTTAAGGGTTTCTTCTAAAAATCCACGTTCAATGAAGACATTGATTGTTTTAAATGATAAGTTTTCAACCTCATTCATTTGTAAACCTCCTTTTGGGCTGTAAAAATGAGTCACAGTTTTTCTGACTGTTAGTGAATTATACTCAAAGTTGCTGAAACAGGTGATTTGACGATAAGTAATACTGGAAAAAGAGGCATTCGCCTCTTTTTATCTTAAGAAATGGAATGAACCTGGTTAAGTCTACCTATATATGATGCGTCTTCAAAAAAATTTGTTATTTCTAATTAGAAGTCATCATCGTCTTCGTCTAGTTCAAGATCTAAAAGATCGTCATCATCATCGATCCAAAGATCGTCATCTTCATCTTCTTCGATCTCATCCCAGTCATCAAGATCATCATTGTCATCCCAATCTTCAATTTCAATTTCATCATTGGGTTTGTAGGTCTTACAACCTGTGTCGGGGTCTAATTCTATGGCTGCTGCGCTGCAGTATTTTCCATCAAGGAAAATGCAATCTAAATAGTGACAATAAATGCGAGGCATATTAACTCCATGATTCACTTGGTCTTTAATTATCTGGAAGCGATTTTACACCAAGTATTTTGATTCGTAAAGGTTAAATTGAAAACAATTTAAAAACAGGATTTCTTTATCCAGGACGGCGGCGATTAGCTTCAAATACGTTCGGTAAGCTTTCAATCCTTGTCAGCAGTCGACTAAGTTGAGAAATACCTTTAACACCAACGATTAACTTGATGTTAGCTAGGTGTTGATTCATTTTCATGCTCATGTCAATCAGATTAACATTTTCATCTGAGATAATTGTTGAAATATCCGTCATTAATCCTTGTCGATCGTAGGCCTTTATCTGGATAGGCACTGTAAAAGTCCTCCCGGGTTGGCCCCAGGAAACTTTTACCAAACGTTCTTTTTCAGTTATTTGGAGGATATTGGGACAGTCCTGGCGATGAATAGTTGCCCCTCTACCGCGTGTTATATATCCTATGATGGCATCACCGGGCATAGGATTGCAACATTTGGCCATCGTGGTAGCAATACCTTTAAGACCCATAACCCTGATGGATTCTGATGGCATGATACCGGTTGGTGCTTCCACATAGTCTAAAGTGAGGATGGTGCTTCCACATAGTCTAAAGTGAGGTCGGTGTCGAGTTGCTCTTCTTCTTTTTCTGCGAGTTTATTGACAATGCGGCCAGTCCCAATGTCACCGCATCCAATTGCAACATATAAATCATCGACTGTTTTGATATTGAACTCGGGAAGCACTTGTTCAAGGTCTACATTTTTCATCCCGAGGCGCTTGAATTCTTTATCAAGGATATTTTTACCTTGTTCTAAGTTCAACTCCCGGTCTTGACGTTTGAACCATTGTTTAATTTTAGACCGTGCACGACTGGTTTGAACAAGCCCCAGGTTGGGGTTCAACCAATCTCGTGAGGGTCCACCTCGCTTTGCAGTTAGGATTTCAACCTGGTTACCAGTCTCAAGGACATAGTCCAACGAGACCAGCTTGCCATTGACCTTTGCGCCTCGACAGCGATGACCAATTTCTGTGTGGACATGGTAGGCAAAATCGATCGGTGTTGATCCTGCTGGTAAATCGATGATGTCCCCTTGAGGCGTTAGCAGATAAACACGATCTTTGAATACGTCCGATTTCCAACTGTCAACCAGCTCCTCAGCGTCCTCATCTTCTTGCTGCCAATTGAAAAGACTTCTAATCCAACTGATCTTTTGTTGATAGGATTCCTTAATTTTTGCATCATCTTCTTTGTAACGCCAATGGGCAGCAATACCGTACTCAGCACTATCATGCATTTTTTGTGTTCGTATTTGAACTTCAAGTGGCTTTCCATCATCAAAAATTACAGCGGTATGCAGTGATTGGTAATTATTTTCCTTACGAGCGGCAATATAATCGTCAAATTCACCAGGAATTGGTCGCCATTTCATATGGACGATACCCAAGGCTTTATAGCAGGAAGCGACATCGTCAACGATTAAGCGCACCCCTCTTAAATCCATTAACATTTCAAAAGGCATATCCTTACGGCTCATCTTTTGATAAATGGAATAAATGTGTTTTGGACGTCCAGAAATTTTTGCTGAAATTCCCTCAGCTTGCAACTCTTCACGTAACCTTTTTATAATTAACTGAATTTGCTCTTCTCGATCAGCACGGCGGTTCGCTAATTTTTCTGCGATTTCCTTATATTTATCGGGTGCGTTATATCTGAACGCTAAATCTTCCAATTCCCATTTTATTTGCCAAATACCTAACCTATTAGCCAGGGGGGCAAATATATCCAGGGTCTCTTGCGCAATTTGCTTTTGCATCTCTTCTGAAAAATAGGATAAAGAGCGCATAACGTTTAGTCGGTCAGCTAATTTGACGATAACGACACGGATGTCGTCGCTCATCGCCATATAGGTTTTACGAAGCGATTCTGCAATTGCATCTTCACGTGTTTTTCGATAAGTCCCTTGTTCTTTTCCGCCAGCTTTTGATTTGAGTTGATGATCCCCTCTGAGCAGATTTGGTAGGTGGGTTAATTTTGTTACACCATCAATTAAGCCGGCAATTTCTGGTCCGAATTCTTTTTCGATCTCTTCCAGGGTGATTTCTGTATCTTCAACGACATCATGGATCAATCCAGTGATGATGAGTTCTGGCGGCACGGATATTTCTGCTAAAATCGCTGCGACAGATACACAATGAGAAATGTAAGGCGAACCATTAGGCTGAGTTTGATCTTGATGGGCTACTTCTGCCAGGTGATAGGCTTTTTCAATGCGTTCAATATCTAAAACCGAATAATTTTTTGGTAATTTTTCTAAAAGGTGCTTAAATTGCATCGCGACTCTACTCTCTGCGCGTAATTTCGTTTCCTAAGATTTGATTCTATTGTATTGATCAAGTCCATATTTGGTTGATAATGGATTGTATGCATACCAAGGTTTTCTGCTGCCTGTATGTTTTCAAGAAAATCGTCAATGAATAATATTTGCTCATATTCATAACCTATTTTCTCACTTAGGATTTGGTAAATCCTCTCATCAGGTTTAGCGACCCCTTCTTCGGCAGAAATAATGATGTGATCTACAGTCTTCTTATCGATGATGCCAAATTTATTTGCAAAAGCCTGGCGCGCATCCGTCCATGCGTTAGATAGAAGTGCTGTTGTATAGCTTGGTCGGCAGTTTTTAAGATATTCAAGCAGAGTCTTATCTAGACGATCGCCCTCCCAGAAGTCCTCCATAAATTCCTGGAGTGCTCTTGGGCTGAGGTCTAATTTTTCTGCGATTTCTTGCCAGATATTTTGCGTATCCGCCAACCCAATTGTTGAATCTCGTGCTGATTTTGAATCAAAAACCAATTTTTCAACGCTATTTGGCGCTAATCCATATCTATTTTCCAGCAAACGGCGCTTGGATGCATCTTCTGTGCGCAATAATACACCACCGACATCAAAAACAATTGCTTTTATCATTATTTCAATAATTCCTCTTGGTTAAAATTGCGATGAAAAGAAAGGTTTTCTAATATAATTCTATCCGTTTTATTGAGGTCATTCAATATTAACCGGGTTAACAACTCTGCAATGCCGGGTCCGAGCATGAAGCCTTGACCGCACATGCCTACAGCCAATAAGTAACCACTAAGACCGTCAACTTTACCAATGATGGGTGATCCATCCGGGGTCATGGGGTAAGTGCCACGCCAGACTCGTCGTACTCGAATATCTTTTAGAACAGGCATGACATCAATGAGACGTCTTGAGGCCCTGGGTAAAAAATCACTTGATGCGATAGTATGATTTCCTAATATGGGGGGATCAGGAGTCATACAGAAGATAATTTTCCCGGTAATATGTTGATAAAAATAAAAATTCTGTGAACCTGGCCTCGATCGCATATCAACAATCATCGGATGAAAAAACCGCTTAACAGGCTCTGTAATAGCCGCTTCATGTGCGTCTGGCTCAACTGGTACATCAAGACCAAGCTTAGCAGAAAGCTCTTTTGCCCAACCACCAGCGGCGTTAATGACAATAGCACTGGTGTAAAGGCCATTATTGGTGGTTACACCTTTTATACGTCCTTGCTCGACTATGAAATTGAGCACTTGTTCATTGAAATGAAATTCAGCACCGATTTTTTTTGCCTGATGTTGAAAACTAAAGGCCGATTTCAACGGTGAAGCGCATCCATCCTCAGGCGAATAGGTGCCACCTATTAATCCTTCAGGATTTATTGATGAAATGAGATCCAAAAGGTCTTCCTTGTCAAGCCAGGAAATATTGAGATGATGGTCAGTTTGCCATTGAACCAAACCTTTGAGGGTCTTTGCTATCGGTTGATCATAGGCAATAAATGAATATCCCCCTTGATGCCATTCAATATCATCACCAGTTTGTTCTTTCCAGGTGGAAAATACTTTTAAACTTTCCTGTCCCAAATAGATTTTTGCAAGATCTGAATGGGTTGCACGAATACCCCCGATGGCATGCTTGTTGGAAGCTTGGCCAGCGCTTGGGTACATATCCAACACCAAAACACGAAGGCCTGCTTTCGCTAAAAAAAATGCTGTGGGTGTGCCGATAGAACCTGCACCGATGATGATAACATCGTGGGTATTACGCTTAACGTTTGCCATCAGTCAGGATTGCTCCCATTGTTGCTCATTTTTTGCTAAAATTTCCAAAGGTACTTCAACAAATAGAGGCCTTTGCGTCGGATCAGTGACCTTGTCTTGTGATACACCTTCTTCTTTGAATATCTTCTTGATCAAAGACAGGCAGGTTTTACCACCACATGCCCCCATCGTGGCTTTTGTTTCTGCTTTAATTTGATTAATGTCCGTCACGCCATCCTGGATTAATCCCCTGATGACATCCGCACTAATGTGTTCACATCGACAAACAATCGCCTCCTGATCGGTTGGATGGTTTTCAATCATTGAAGCCTGTTCCAATTCCGACCATCCCGAGTCGAGTTGAACCCCAGCAACCAAGGTGGCAATATTCCTCGGTACCTGTACTCGAAGAATCGTTGTTCTTGAATATTTTCGCAAATTGTTGAAGCTCATGATTGGGTATCGCCCCAGCAAATTGCCATCTTCATCGGTGACTTTTATCAAATCGCCAATATTAAGGTCTTCATGTAGAAATTCATAAGGTATNGAAACCGTTGGGAAAGAAGGATCTTTACGAGCGTCAATAAGGGTGATTGCTAAACCCGGGCAAACAGCAACACAACGTTCACAGCCAATGCAATGCTTACCGTCTGTAGCAAAAAAATCCGGCAGGCTGAGGATGTCATCCCCTTGCAGCTTGATGAGGTTAAGGGGGCAAATATAGGCACAAGGATCACAAGGGATTTCTTGCCGACAGTGAATGACCGGGAAGACCTCATCCCGTGAAAATTCAGATTCTATGTGGATAATTTCCCCTGGTTTAGATTTTAAGATGTCTTCAAAAGTTCGCCATTCCTGGGGAATTTCGTCATAAAATCGATTGAGCTTTCGGGCGATTTCTAGCCCTTTGATCTTACCCGAAAACATCGCCGCAGAAGCTTCTGCGATTTCATCTGCATCACCCGCTGAAAAACAGGTCAGCCCAACCTCTCTGGCTTTGGTGATAAACTCATCCACGGGATTTAAGCCGACGGCAATCAAAACACAATCACAAGAGAATTCTTTTTCTGTTCCTAATTTGGGTTGAAAATTCGCATCTACTTCTGCAATTTTGACGCCTTGCACGTGATCTTGGCCCTTAGCTTCTAAAATTGTGTGCGAGGTAAAAATAGGGACACCCAGACGGGCTAATTTGTCTTCATGGACTTTATATCCGCCACATTTTGGTAATGCTTCAACAAGCCCAACGACATTAATGCCAGCTTGTAAGGCATGGTAGCCAGCAATCAGACCCACATTGCCCCCACCAATAATAAAAAGATTCCTGGAAGGTTTGATCAAATCACGATTAACAAGTGTTTGAAACGCCCCTGCGCCGATGATGCCAGGTAGCGTATTTCCTTTAAAGGTCAGATTTCGTTCTCGTGCGCCAGTTGCAACCAGGAGGATTTCTGGTTTGACCAGGATGTATTTTTCGTCCTTCACGCGCCAAAGGCCAACCGTTCTCTC
>P_1C_Sed_3_UnCtyDRAFT_1000242_pt1 | contig 11585 bp, 7 predicted proteins | sample Pon1CUnioCityCA_FD_10233 | JGI IMG/M metagenome (IMG submission 10233) | reverse complement strand
ATTTTCAGCAAAGGTCGAGTATTTTGATTTTCAAAATGGATCCGGGTTGCGCTACCTTGCAATGTATGGACAAGGCCTTTCCCCGGTCGATAACAAGAATTTATTCTATACCTACCAAGGCATGACGGAAGATGGGCAGTATTATATCAGCGCGATTTTGCCGGTAATCAATATCGGTTTACCCAATGATGGTTCCAGCCAGGTTGAAGATTGGATAGCTTTCGAAGAGAATTGGGAAACTTATTTATCTGAAACAATAACCTGGTTGGAAGAACAAGCTCCGCAGAACTTCTATCCAAACCTGGAAAACCTGGATTTAATGATGGCTTCCTTTGATATCAATCGTTAGGAGGTAGACTTAAATTGATGTCGGGATTATTAATAACAATTTACGAGGGAAAAATATGAAAAGCTATCGCAAAGAACTGTGGTTCAATGTACCCAGCCGAAGGGGATTCATTAACATCACGCCCCAAGTTCAGGAAGCTCTTCAAGAGAGCGGCGTTCAAGAGGGCTTTTGCCTGGTGAACGCGATGCATATCACAGCATCTGTTTTTATTAATGATGATGAATCCGGTTTGCATCACGATTATGAAGAATGGCTGGAAGAATTAGCCCCGCACGCTCCTATCAGTCAGTACCAGCATAATCGCACCGGTGAAGACAATGCCGATGCACACCTCAAACGCCAGGTAATGGGGCGCGAAGTCGTGGTTGCGGTGACCAAGGGTCGCTTGGATTTCGGACCCTGGGAGCAAATATTCTACGGTGAATTCGACGGCCGGAGAAGGAAGCGAGTGTTGGTAAAAATCATTGGGGAATAGGTTATGCAAAGATCGTATTGAAAGTGATTGATCTTAAATTTTCAACCATTAAAAATTAATCTATGCGAAAAAACAACAGTGGAAAACTTAGCGAAATTCTGATTGGAAATTGCCAACTTCTATTTACAGTGAATAGCCACTAACCCGGATAATCACTCCTATACACTTACAAGAGATACATCCAGAGGAATTCTTCATCCAAGATCATCCAACAACGCCTTTGCCGCGATTAGATCCTCTGTGTCAAACCCCTCACTGAACCAGTTATAAATGTCGCTCAACAATACTTTAGCCTCCTCGTGTTGACCTTGAGATACCCACAATCGTGCCAAACCCAGCGCCGCACGCAGTTCAAATATGCGTGCCTGCTGCTTCCTGGCGATGGCTAGTGCATGTTGGAAACAGATTTCTGCTTCTGAAATTGAAGAGGGCTGAATGACAGACTTCCCAGTGCCTGTCAGCAGCCCTGGATCATCTGCCTTGAGTAAAAGCTCAGCGCGCATACGCCAAATTTCTGCTTCTGTCGCCCGCATACCGGTGCGCTCAATCCATTCCTGTGCTTGATCGATGGCATTCAAGCCCATCTCAACATGACCCACCCCTGCACAGACCTCAGCCTGCAGCAGCATCAGTCCAGCGTAACCACCACCAGAACCTGCGGCCTCCCAGGCAGAACCAGCCTCCACCACCCGCGCCATATCTTCATTGATTTTTGATTTCACTGCACGGTCACCGGCCTGCCCACACTCAAGCTCCGCCTGTCCAGTAAGCATCTCAGCCCAAGCACGGTAAACAACACTTATCTCTCCCAGGGGGCGAAGGATCTCTGCATGGTGAAAGGCAGCATCTCGATCTCTACCCACAATCGAAGTTGTCATGGCTGCAATATAGTGGGCAAAGACAACACTTGACGGTTGCTTCAAGGTCTTTGCCTGTGAAACAGCCTGCTGAAAACATGCGCGAGCCTGGTCTGGATAACCCAATTGCCACTGAACAGCACCCAGCATAGCACGTGCCATGACGCCCGGATCACCTACCAAAGAACCGCCCAAGGAGCGATAGGATTCCGGATTGTATAAGTCTACAGCATGGGTCAAGTGTTCCAGGGCTGGGCGCGGCTGTCCCTGAAGCCAACGGCTGAAGCCCAACGCCCAGTGACCCAACAGGCGTATCTGATGGTCAACGCTCTGATCATCCCCTGGCTCATTCGAAAGAACCAGGTCCAGGAGCTGCTGACCCACCCATTCAATACGATCAGGATTTGCTGACCAGCCCGCCGAAAGTGCCAATACCGTCAACGCGGCAAGCCGTTGTGAGGAGTCCTGTAAATCCGGATGTTGGACCAGCTCGGAGAGCCTCGCCAGTGCCTGCATATATGCTGGTGAATTTAAGCCTTGCTGCATCATCAGCGGCATGGTCATCGTCGTATATAAACCTAACTCGAGGTGCAGCCGATCGCGTGAATCCGCTATACGCTCCATTTGTGCCAAGCCTTGTTTAAGGGTAGTAACTGCCTCATCGTAAGCTGCCAGCCGCACCGCCCAACGACCCGCTGCCAGATAGTACCTTGCTGCCTTCAATGGCGCGTTTGCTTCTGCATAATGTTGGGCTAATTGGGGACTTTTCAATGAAAGTGCTGCTTCATCATCTCTGAACAGCCTCTCCAATGCATCCCCAACCTTTCTGTGCAGGTGACCCCGGTCAACAACATCCAGGCTTCTATACAGATAGTCTTGAAAAAGAGCATGGGAAAAACGGTAGCGTGACAGTGGATTGCCCCCAGATGATAGAGCCTGCAGTCCCACAGCATTAACAAGCCGGGCTTCACGGGAGAGAGAACCGCTCAACCACTTTATAGCCACGGCAGGTTTGATGCCCATGGCATTGGCGATCACTTCTGCACTGAAAAATTCACCCTCCACGCTTGCTACCTCCAACAGGCGCCGTCTATCACCTGGTAAACGGCTGATCCGCTCGGCTATCACCGCCTCTACTCGTGGCGGCAGTTCCTCCCAGCGTAAATCTGGTCCCTCGATCCAGCGACCTTCCTCATCATGGGTCAGGTCACCCCTCTCCTGGAAAGCCCGAAGTAATTCAATTGTGAACAAAGGTTGACCACTTGTGTGCTGCATTAGTTCATTCCGAAAACGCTGCGTCAGGCGATTTGGTTCACCATCCAGCAATGCATCAACAAACCTTTGACCGTCTGCCTGGTCCAGGTCTATCCAAATATCCCCCCAAAGGCGGCTGAACTCATTCTCCATCGCCTGAAGTGGGTGCCTGCTGCTTTTCCCCTTTGTTATTGGGAGCTTCAAATAAGCGGTAACCTCGCTCGGCCGATAGGCGCCTACGACCAGTATCCTGGAGTCTTGAATGCGCTGTCCCAAATGGAATAGCAGGCTTAGTGACGCAGTATCTGCCCACTGCAGGTCGTCGATAAGCACCAGCAGTGGTTGTTTTTGGGCAATTGCCTGAAGCACTCGGACCACCTGGTTAAAGAGAACATCCTGCTGAAGAGGTGCAGTCTTTTGGACGCTATTGCCCAATGATCCATGGTGAGAATGCTCCAGGTGTTGAACCAAGAGACTCTGCCAGGGAGCGTCTTGAAGGTCCATCTTTTCAGCGCGCACTGCTAAGGACTCGGTCGATACCAGGCGCCCAATGAGGCCTGCGCCTTCAGATAATAATGCTTTGGCTGCATAAGGAAAGAGAGCTAACAGCCGACTTGCGTACTCTGGATTTTCGCTGCCCAGCCAGTCATCATGGATCTCACCCATCAGTCCTTGCAAAATCTCACGAAAAGGAAGCAATGGATCTCCCATGCCAGCGTAACTGCTGCAACGGCCCCCTATGACCACAAGACGATGGTGACTTTCTTGAGCACGCTGGGTGAATCGACTTAGCAGTGTTGTTTTCCCTGTTCCAGCTTCGCCAATCACCATTGCCACGCGACCTTGCCCTGCCAGCGTTCGGTCAAGCCATTGGTTAAGCCGGGTTAACTCCTCTTTTCTTGCAACAAAATGGGGCCGTGTCAAATTGGTACCTGCCATAAAATGAAGGGCAACGCCGCTTCGTATCTGCTGGGCCAGTGCATCGATTTCAGCTGAAGGTTTAACATCCATTTCTTCAGCCAGCACTCTGCAGCAAGTTTCGTACTGCTGCAGCGCAGCCCCTCGCTGCCCTTCCATGGCAAGGGCAAGCATTAGTGCTTTATGTCCGTTTTCATTCCACGGTTCCAGCGCAAGCTGTTGGCGCGCATAGTATCCAACCAATCCCATATGTCCTTCAGACATGTGGTGGCTTATCAACCGGGTTAATGCAATCTGCATAGCCTGATGTCGCTGCTCACGCTGCAGCATCAGCCACTCCTCGAATTCAAGGTTGTCAGGAAGAGAAAGACCGCTCAGGAAAGGACCCTGGTAAAGTGCGACAGCCTCCTCAAGGCTGCCAATGATGTCGATATCCCCAAGTGCTGAGGTTCGATGAGGATTGGCGGCTAACAGGAGAGAATCAAAAGCATGTACATCAACCCAAAGACGCTCAGGATCAGAATTTAGCATTACAATCTGCCTGGTGGTTTTCAAATGGGATTCTTCAGCAGTGGTTCCGGCGCTAATCAAGCTTCGAAGGTTGGTCAGCGCCTGGCTCAGACTCTGCATAGCCTGTCGCTGGGGATATTCCCCCCAAAGCAATGTCGCCAGCGCTTCACGGCGGTGCGCCTTGCTTGTTTCCACCCCAAGGTAAGCTAACAGGGCGCGCACTTTGGCTGAGCGGAAGCCCTCAATGGGGACGTCGCCCAGCCAGGCGTTGAATGTCCCAAATAATCGAAGCTTTAGTTTGACATCCAAGGGTACTGCTCCCTAACAGTTTTGAAATCAATTTTAATAATATTATCATAAAAATACCCCCCCCAATCTATTTAGTTGCATTTTTTTGCTTCAAGGGTTCTCTAATCTTCATAGAATATTTTTGACTCGTCAGGATTTCGTCAAAATTTTTTGCTAAACTGGCAAATAAAAAACGTGCGACAACATCAATTCACAACAAACTCAGTTGCACAATCTATCAGACCCATCAAGGCGAGGAGAAAAAATTGGACGAGTTAACGTCAGCCGACGCCCCAAACATCGATCCTTACCGCTATCGCAGCTACCTGCTGCGTCTGTGGCGGGAATCCCCGGATGCACCATGGCGCTGCCAGGTGCAGTGTGTGGGTACTGACCGGGAACTTCGCTTTGCAGGACTGGCAGAGCTATTTGAGTTCCTGGCGGCGGATTCAAATCCGCCATTCGAAGAAACAAATGAAAGGAAACCGATTCCAGAATAATGGGTGAGAGGAGAATGATTACTAAAGAATAAAGATTACTTAAAAACAAAAAAGGTTAATTTTTTATCCAACAATTATTCAATATTCATTAGAAAAGGAGCAGGTTGTGAAAACTAAATTTCGGATTTTAATTTTTCTTGTCATTTCAGCGATAGCAGCGACAACGGTTTATGCTGTGACATTTACACCTGAAGCGGTACCCGTCCATCCGACCCTGAAGGCGAAGTATGAAGAGTTTTTCCCGCCAGCAGTGATCCAGGTGACAGAAGGCGTTTATGTGGCCCGAGGATATAATCGGGACAACCCAACCCTGATTGAAGGTGTCAACGGTTTGATCGTCATCGATCCCGGGGAGAGCATTCCCGCAGCACAGATTGTAAAGAATGCCTTTAATGAAAATCTGGATAACATCTTCGACAAGAAACCTGTTAAAGCTATTATCTACACCCACCATCACGACTGCCACATCCATGGTGCTTCTGTCTTTGCCGATGAGAAGACGGAGATCATTGCCTCAGAAAAACTGATGGATTCTCTATTTAACGAGTGGTACGGCCAGATTTACCCGTCGAGGGTTGAAGGCGGGATAAAAATGTCAGGGATTATGTTCAAAGACAATCCTGGATGGTATGCGGGTTATGTACTTACAGGTCCAAATATTCTCGGGCCATCAGGATTTCTGCCGCCAACGACGTTAGTCAAAGATGAAGTTAAAACAAGTTATCGCTGGCGTTGAATTCAATCTCATTTCAGCACCGGCTGAGTCACAGGATGTCATCCTGGTTTGGCTGCCAGAGAAAGAAGTCCTGATCGAAATTGGCATCCTTTATGAAGCTTTCCCAGCCCTGGTGACCATGCGAGGCAGCGGTCAGAGAGATCCCCTTGATTACATAAGCAGTTTGAAGATTTGCAGAAGCCTCAATCCCGAATACCTGGTCACCCTCCACGGTCCCAATCCAGTCACATCTGGAAAAGAAAATGTCCGCCAGTACCTGACCAACTTCAGTGATGCCATCCAGTTCATCCACGACCAAACAATCCATTATATGAATATGGGTTACACACCTGGAGAAATCATGGACTTAATGGAGCTGCCGACCCACCTTGCCTCCAGTCCCTATTTGCAGGAGACCTACGGCAGTAAGGAATGGGACATTTACCATATCTTTCGCTATTACCGGGGTTACTACACTGGTGAGATCAGAGATTTATTCCCGCAGTCTCCCCTGAGTGAAGCACAAATGTCCGCCGAATTGGCTGGCGGCGTCGATGCTCTGGCAAGCAAGGCTCAAAAAGCATTCGATGACGGTAATCTGGAATGGGCATTGAGATTATCAGATGATGTCCTTATTCTCGATCAAGAAAATGATTTGGCATTCGAAACAAAGAAAGCAGCCCTGCTCACCCTGGCAGAAAACACAATGAATTCCCAGGCACGCAACGAGCTTTTGTCTGAATATCTACTATTGACAGATCAAGTCCAAACGCCATTTCCCTGGGGAAACCCGAAAGCAATTTACAGCAGGATGGATCCTAATGCGGTTCAATTGATGCCCATGAATACCCTGCATCGCATCATGTCAGTCAGTCTTAATCCGTCCAAATCCAATGAAACCGAGATGGTGGCAAACCTTCAGCTGACAGACATGCCCAAAAACAGCCGCACGGATCCGGATCATTACACCTTGTTCGTCCGCAAGGGCATCCTTGAAGTGGATCCACCCTATGAGACCAATTGCGATGTGACAATAACCACCGATTCCATGACCTGGAAACAAATGGTTCTGGGTAAGCTTGCTCCTGAAACTGCGATCGAAAATGGCGTGGTTGTCATTTCAGGTGGAGAGGTAGAAGCATTCTATGCCTTCATGGACTTATTTAATTAGCGTGAATGATGAGGTGTTTGAGAAGGCACCACATCTTCTGGGGATCTTGGAGCATTAGGATAACGAGAAGCTAATAAAAAAGGAGATCATATTGTAAAGGATTCAACTAAAGATATCTCATAAATTACGGGACTTCTCAACCTGGTCGTTAGCAGGTGCTGACGACCAGTGGTCAAAGAAAAAACTTGGCAGAGGTATAAAAGGAGAACTTGAAATGAAAAAAAGAGAACGAATAGTCGGCTTGTCGCTTCTGGTCACAGTGATGCTTCTGATAACAGGACTATCAGCTGCGGCAAATTCTACCCTCCCCAAGGGTATCAAAAACGAGACTCTAAACAAGACCGAATCCCAGATTAAAAACAGCTTGAAGCAGCGCGATCTGCAGGTTCAAGAGGGTTATTTCCAGATGTGGGGTGGAGATGAGTGCCTGGCGACCTTTGAGTTGATGGGGAGCTGCTTTTTTAATAATCCAGCAGCGCCATATGTCTTTCCTGTCCTGCCTTACTGGCCTGATGAATTCGTTGACCCCGCTACCAAGGGGGTTTTTGGCGAGACTAGTGAGGGCTATGGTACCACCTACCGTTTCGATCCGCATGAGGCGATCATCATATTCGGCTACATGCCGCCTCCTGCACATTACTTCGGTCTTCAGAGCTATACATTCACCCATAAGGGAAAATATGAAACAGACAATGAAACCTATGACTTCCTGTCCGCGCTTGGAGCCCAAGATGTGTTCTTCCATGAGATTCCGCTTAATCCCAAGCGTATTGGTTTTTTCAACAGCATAAGCAATAGCATCAATAATGCGGTCATCGAGCAGCAGTCCGGTGCAAGCTGGGAGCAGTTCCGTTACTTCATCATCACACCGGACGGCCAAATGGACAGCGAAATACGACAGGTCCTGGCCGCGCTGGGTGTCAATGAGAACGATATCTTCACCGAAGGCATTCCACAGAACCTCCGCCTTGGGCTGAACAAGAACGCCGACGACTTCACGTCTCCATTGCGTTATTCGATGCCTCTCGATGGAGGTGGTGTCGATACAGCCTCGAATGAGTGGCGGCACAACCCGACGCTAAGGTTGCTGCGTGTGCGCGATACGTCACCTGGCTATCGTAAAGAGCCTTACCCCGCCTGGGAACCTGATAGTCCAGAGGCACGAACCGGGGTTTCTGAGGTGTATCTGAGTGAGGATCTCACGAAATTGGTATTTGCTGTTGCAGAAACCTGGGGCCAGGGCTGCACAGATTTAGCCTGCACCGGTCGATACAGGTCCTTCACAGATGTTCAGAGCGCACCATTCAACCTGCTCGGACCCAAGTGTGCTGAGATCGGGATGGATTGTGCGGGTGACACGCAAGACGCCAGCTATGGCTTCTGTCCAGGAATTACATTTGACAACGGCGAGGTGTGGGCGGCAATTGGGACCCTGGGAACAGAGACTGGTAATGCTACATATGTTGGCTTAGGTGTGAATAACTTCCGCTTGCGACTTGGGGCAAAGAACATTGACTACACCAAGCTGGAGGGAAGCGCTGCATTCTACAGCGATGGTGACATCGAAAACCTCGACAAGTTCTTTGTCTACTACTTTGCACGTGATTGCAGCGGCCTCGAACCATGGACGCACGGTTATTGTGCCGAGGTGGAAGACAGCGAACTCGTGCTCCCAGCAGGTGACAGAGGAGCCTTAAGCGAACGTGACTACCTTGCACCAGGGACACTGCGCGGTCCAGATTCCACGTTGCTACTGCCATCTAAGGCGCTTAAGCTGAAGCAGCCTTGATGATGTAATCTGATGATTCGGTTACCTTTACTTTGAAAGCGATCAAGTGCAAGCATTCCTTATACTCGATATGGATCGTTTTAACAAATTCAGTGATTAACAAATTAAGAAAGGAGAAAAAATCATGAAACTAAAAAACAATAAATCCAAGAATCAAGAACAGCAAGGAAAATTTTCAATCGAGGCTAAGGATGAGACTGCAATCGAAAGCATCAAGAGCGCCGACCTGGTACGCAGCGATCAAACCCAGGTTTCAGGCTGCAGTTGGAATAACCCGGAAAAGTCCGAGCGGTATACCTATTTTGAGCAGCTTCCGCCCTTTTATCCCTTCAGCAAGGAAACCAAATCCACAATCCCAAAACTCGGCACAGATGAGATGCGGATCACCTTTATGGGATCCTCCATCCCCGGCAATCTGCGTAAGAAACAGCAGATGATGAGCATCTTTGTGGAGGTAGGCTGGGACGAAGCCAGGCAAATGCCCCTGGACCAATTCATCTTTGACTGCGGCTCCGGGGTGTGCACCAACTACAACGCCATGAACGTCGGCTTTGGTCGGATGGACAAAATCTTTCTAAACCATCTTCACGGCGATCATATGAGCGATCTGACTCACATCTACTGCTTTGGCCCGTCTGCAGACCGCCTTTCCCCAGTCTATGTATGGGGTAACGGCAATTCGGGAACAGAGAGTCCCCCCGGTTCGGGTAAATACTACAATGACGGCGTCAAGACATTTTGCCAGCACCTCCGGGAAGCCTGCCGGTGGCATACTGAGAGCTTTAGCTTCCAGCAAACACGCTTTACACCCTTCGATCCTCCCAATCCCAAGGACCTCCCAGAAAACTGGGGATTGCCGTGCGATCCTATACCTGTGGGAGATGACCCACGTAACGATGCCTATGCCATGATTCCCATTGAGCTGGACTGGGAAAAATTCGGCGAGGTCGAGGGAGACAATATTGCTTACTACAACAAATATACCGGTGTAAAGATCACCCACTTTCCCGTGATCCATGCCCGGCGAGGCTCGATGGGCTACAAGCTCGAGTGGACCCCACCCGAGCATCCCGACCGGACCCTGTCCATGATCTACTCCAGTGACACCAAACCCGAATACCACTGCATCGAGCAGGCTAAGAACGGGGGTACCGGTGTCGATGTTTTCATCCACGAAATGATCTTTCCGGCACAGGTGTTTGCCATGAAAGCTGCGCATATGCATGATCCTCCACCCGCTGACAACCACATTGTCAAACAGATCCAAATGGTGCTGGACAGCTCCCACACAACACAAGGTGCGTTCGGCTACCTTCTCAGTCAGATTGACCCCCGTCCCAGGCTAACCGTCGCCACCCATTTCCCGGTGGCAGATGACACCGTTGAATGCGCCATGAAGAGCGTTAACCAGCACTGCAAGGTGGTTCAGGGTCGAGATTCCAAACCTGAGGAAGAAGCGGCGCGAATAACCTGGTCCTTCGATCTGATGGTAATCACCGTATCCAAGGATCAGATTCTTGAGCAGAGGGGTGAAGTCTCGGACTTTGAGTACAATTCGATGCCCCAGCCTGTTCCAGGAAAACGGGATATTCCAGCGAAGTACCACTATCCGAATGGGATTGGAAATCCTTATGCGCAGATCGACGTGAAGATGGCAGTGCCATCATGCAACCCCAACAGCGGGGGGCGCAACTACCGCAATGACGGGTATTGATGCTCGAGCTAAGTGATTGGATGCGTGGCATCATAATCTTTTCACTGGTCAAGGTGGGCAACCGTCTTAGGGAGCCTACCTATAACCTCTTTGCGTCGTTAACCATGGGCAACATACTGCTGTTCCTGGCGACAACATTTGATGATTTACCATGAAAAAACCGAATCTGGTTGATCGGCTGCGTTATCAATTCGACAGGTTTATCTCCCGGGGAACAATCGCCCTGCTGGTAGCCTTAATTGCGGTCACAAGCTGCGTGGTTACAGGCGCAGCAACACTATTGGTCCTAACTGGCCTGCGTCAGGCTGGCCGTTCTGAAGAGCTAACCTTTGCCGAGGCCGTTTGGCTAGCAGCTACCCGCATGCTTGACCCCGGCACGGTTGCCGATGATGCCGGATGGTGGTATCGACTGGTCGGTTTTGTGGTTACCGTGAGTGGTGTGTTCCTTTCCAGCGCGCTGGTTGGGATCCTTGTCAGTGGGTTATATCAACGCCTCGACGACCTACGTCGAGGTCGCACCCCCATCATTGAAAACGACCACACACTCATCCTCGGTTGGTCACCCCTCATCTTTACAATCCTCCACGAGCTAGCTTCTGCTCATCGCACCAGGAGCCTAAAAGGCCGTGATTCACGCGCAATGAGAAACAGACAGCGCAGCTGCTGTGTCGTGATCCTGAGTGAAAGGGATCGTCTGGAGGTGGAAGAAGAGATCCGCCTCCGAGGTGGGGACTTGCCTGGCGTCCGCGTCGTCTGTCGCAGTGGAAATCCACTTGACCCGGACATCCTGCCGATGGTCAGCCCACAAACAGCACATGCCATCATCGTTCTCTCACCAGGCGGGGCATATCCTGACCTGCCAGTGGCAAAGGCGCTGATTGCCTTAGTACATGAACGCAGAGAAAAAAAACAGCGTTATCATGTCGTTGCCGCCCTCCAGAATCCCTCAAATCTTGAGACGGTCCGCTTGGTCAGCGATCCGGACGTTCAGCTCTTCTCCACAGACAGACTCCTTGCCTATCTCACCGGCCTGGTCTGCCGACAG
>P_1C_Sed_3_UnCtyDRAFT_1000241_pt1 | contig 11606 bp, 9 predicted proteins | sample Pon1CUnioCityCA_FD_10233 | JGI IMG/M metagenome (IMG submission 10233) | reverse complement strand
CGAATGCTACATTCGAACATCAGATAGCGGCTGATTCTTACCTATCAAACCAGCAAATTACCTGAACCTAAATTCCATCCCTTATAGGAAGGGACTTTAAACCCCTTCCCTTCAGGGAGGAGGCAGGGGGTAGGTCATCTTTGCTTTCACAATAAATTCCTGTCCGCAGATTTTCCATACCATCATCAAGGTACGCCTGACTGCAGTTAGCTTGAACCGAATGGAAGGTCCTTAAAACCCCTTCCCTTCAGGGAGGGGGCAGGGGGTAGGTCTATTTTTGAATTATTGCGTTTATTCTTTGTGAAATATTTCAGTAAGATAGCTTTTGACAAATTTGGGATCTTTGCTCTTTAATAGTGCTAATTGCTGATCCTGTGATAAATCGTAGGGTTTGAGATAAGCCTTCAAGAACTTGCGGAAGGTGATCACACCCCGTTCTCCATAGAAATCAACCATGGCATCCAGATGATTGAAGATTGTGGCTTTGACGATCTCATCTGGTACCTGTTCACGGTCCAATCGGCTGAAAATCCAGGGGTTGCCCACTGCGGCACGGCCAATCATCACGGCGTCACAATCTGTGTATGCTTTCATTTCCTCGATATCAGCCACAGTCTGGACATCACCGTTGCCAACCACGGGAATGCTCAAGGCAGCTTTGACTTCCCGGATTGGCTCCCAGTCCGCCTGACCTCGATAGGCTTGTTTGCGGGTCCGTCCGTGAACCGCCACCATGGCGCCGCCGTTTTCTTCTATGACTTGTGCTACTTCAAGATAGTTCAGGTGGTCCCTGTCCCATCCCAGCCGAATCTTCCCGGTCACAGGGATGTCAAAATTTTTGGTCATCAATTGAAAAATGTGGGCAATTTTTTCTGGTCTTTTCATCAACGCAGCACCAGCACCGCGGGCGGTTACATTTTTGGATTGACAACCAATGTTGATGTCGATTATGTCAGGCTGCACTCGCTTGATCAACTTTGCTGCAGCAGTCAACATCCTTTCCGGTTGATCCCCCAGGATTTGCAGAGATAGTGGTCGGTGATAAGGTTCAAATGCCAATCGTTTATGATAGCGAGGATTGTCTTCAATCACATCCAGAGCATTGATGAACTCGGTGACGGTCAACGCCGACCCAAGCCTGCGGCATAGACCCCGGAATGGCAGATCTGTAATCCCATCCATAGGTGCCAGGATAAGATCACCAAAAATTGGGACGTCTTCGATTGTGAAGTGAGGTTCTATTTTCATAATTAATCTGATGCTGGTTTCGCTTCGATTGATTGGATTGCCCAATTACAGGCATCAATGACCGCCTCGTCGGTTTCCTTCATGGCAGCCTCTCGCAAAAGCGGGAGGGCAGGTTGATACCGCTGGTTGCCCAGCACAACTGCAGCGTTTCTGAGCATCCCATTGCGTTTCGCACGCAAAAGGGCTGTCCCTGCGAACTTATCATTGAATTCTTTTTTTGAGAGGGTAAATAAATTCAAAAGATCCAGGTGCTCCTCCAGCTTTGGTTCACCCAGTACATAGTCTTGTTCTGGCGTCCAGGCGTTGTGGGGGCATACCATCTGACATACATCACATCCAAAAACCCAGCTACCAATATGGGGTTTCAGGTCGTCGGGAATTATTTTTTTTTTTTTTATCGATGGTGTGATCATCACGGATGCAGACTGTTGGGCAGGCGTCAATACAGCGGGTGCAGGAACCGCAAAGATCTTGTGTGAAAGGTTCATCGGTCGGTAGTGGTAGATCGGTGAGGATTTCTGCAAGGAAGTAATAGGTGCCAAAACCTTTAATGATCAGGCATGAATTTTTACCTGCAGTTCCTAAACCCCCTGTTGACGCATAGGACCTCTCGAGGATCGGACCGGTGTCTACATAGGATTTGGTCTTAACTCTTTCACCTGCTGTGCTGTGAATATAATTTTCCAGGACTGCCAATTTTTCCCAGATGAGATCGTGGTAATCCTGTATGAGGGCATAATTGGAAATTCTGCCTTTTCCTGGCGGACAGGCGCCCAAAGGGGATTGGGGAGGTTGGTAGGGCAGTGCTAAACAAATCACCCGCTGGCAGCCCTCCAGGATTTCCTGGGGATTGCCGCGCTTTTTAAGGGTGTCAGGTCGGTCGAGATATCCCATGTCAGCATGAAGACCTTCCTCCACCCATCTCAGGTAAGCCTGATAATGAGGTACAGGTAAAGAGGGGGCCACCCCTGTATGGTTAAAACCGAGGCGGTTTGCCTCGGTTTTGACAGCTTTGGAAAGTTCTTCTAAATTTTTCATTTAACGAACTTGCATATTGATTAGATTCTTAATAAAACCTTTTATTCCTCTACAACATCGACGATGACATAAAACTCATAGAAGTTGACATCACTGCTGTTGAAAAGGCGCCAATTTGAGCGTTTTTCTCCAGCAGTGTCAGGGGCAACAAGGTCGACGCTGATTTGAACATTGGTGTTTGGTGGAACCGGGTAGGGAAGAAACACCTTGTCATCGTTGGCACCGAGCTCTTCACCGTAGGCAAACTGTATGTAGTAGTTTGTATTCCAGGTTGACGCCCCGATGTTCTCCAGGGTCCAGGTGACGGTAAATTCCTGACCTAGTGTGAACTCAGTATTGTCAGGCGGGTCCTGTGCGATCCACGCTGCCGAGTCATTCCCCACGACGGTTTGGGTTGTGGGAGTGGCTTCAGTTGTTGATTCTGGTGATTCTGTCGCTGTTTCCTCTGCTGTTTCGGTGACTTCTGGTGTGTCTGTTGCAGCAGGCGTTGGTGATGGCTCAGGGGTATTTGTTGCTGTGGGTTGTGCCTGTGCTGTCTGGGTGGCCTGTGCATCAGCGGTTTGAGCAAAGCCTGTGCGCTGGGCGTCCACATCAATTTCCGGTTCACCTGCATTGCAAGCTGTGATAAGCAGACCCATTAAGATGAAAAGAATAAGGATTGGTATCGCTTTATTTGTTTTAAATGTCATTTTATTATTTTGCCTCCTGACCAATATGTGATTAATCGTGTTGGTCATCTTTTCAATTGTAGAATATCGGCTGGAAAAGTCAAGATTAAGCCAGGTTGAGGAAAAAGCAGTCGGAAATTTTTAGACCGGTAAAAATTTTCATCATAAAAGCCATCTAAAGAAAAACCCCGGGTGTCTTTCAACCCGGGGCATCGAAATCATGATCTGTTAATTAAGTTTACGGTTCAATACGGGGGCCAAACCACATTGCCAGGTCATTTGAAGAACTGCCATTGGCTTCCACCAGCAGGATAAATTGGACATCTTCTCCAGCAAGGTCATCCAGGTCAACCTTAACCCGGTTGAAATCCCCATCCTGGACTTCACGCCAGGTTGCCAGGGTGCGTTCAGCACCGCCGTCAATCTTATAGTTTAATTTGAATCTTACGTCACAGTCTTCGTCATCATAACAGCCGATGATGGCATAGAAGCTTACACCATCTGTTACGGTGATCTCCGGGAAGGTGCCCCTGATCCAACCGTCATTGACCATTTGCGGGTGGATCTGTAACCCGGGTTCATTGTCAACCATCCCATTTTCGAGCACCGGGTTGTTGATTTTCCGGACCCATCCTGCGCTGTCGCCGGTTGATCCGGGGCAGGGCAAAGTCCCTGCACCACTGGTCCAAATCACCCCGGAGTCACAATAATTCTCGGTGAAATCGTAAACGGTGCCTTCAACATCGATTTCAACCCAGAAATTACCGTCATCTTCACCAATTCCAAAGAGAACACCGTTTTGATCACGCAGTTTAAATTCTCCACGATGCCTGCCAGGTGTGATCGGTGCTTCTAATTCCATGGTAATTTTTATGGTTTCGCCAGGATCAACGGTTCCACTGGTCAGCGGCATTGACGCTGGCGCATTCATTGCATCACCTTCAACGAATACCACATCATAATTGGCATTCCAGGTGCAGCTGCCTGTGTTTTCAAGGGTCCAGGTTTTGGTGAATTCCTCATCAGGATCAAAATCAGTCCCATCCGGGATGGTTTCAGAAACAAATCCAGCCTGGTTACATTCCACGTCTGGTGTGGCAGTTGGTTCATCTGTGGGTGTATTGGTGGGGGCTGACGTCGCGGTTGGCGTCAGATCCCCTTCAGGAGGTTCTGTGGCCAAGGTCTGGGTCAGCTCAGGTTCTTCTTGCTGTTTTGTCGCTTGCGCTGTTTGGGCAATGCTTGTTTGCTGGGCTTGTACCGTTTGAGCAGCCGCTGTATTCAGTGCATCAACCTGGGAGGTTGGCGTTCCTCTACCCGGGAAGTTGCATGAAGAAAGTCCAAAACTGATAAGCAATCCTAAACTGACAACCAAGAAAATTTTTTTCTTCATTTCTCCTCACTTTTTGATCGAACCCATATTGATCACAAGTAATTTTCAGGCAATCTCTCTACTAATTTCAGTTGCAACATTGTTGCCAAAAAATGAGTAGACAATTTAAGGTGTGGATGCGCATTCATGAGCATCTACATCTATTAAATAGGAAATCTGTTAAAAGTCAAGTTAATTTTCTAGTATTTTATCAATTTCCATAGCCGAACAAGGTTTTGATGTACAAACCCAGGCTGAATTTCTTCCCGGTTAGAAGCAATTGTGCCCTGAACATGCCCGCAACGGCACGGATCAGGAGGTAAATTGTCACGATCAATAAACCGACAGCCGTAAGGATCTGCCACAGCGGTACTGGTGAAACAGCCATCCGGGTCAGGATCGTGGTCGGAGCTGTAAATGGTATCAGGGAGAGAACGGTTGGTAAAGTTGCATTTGGGTCTTCGATAATCACGCCGACCAGGACCAGAGGGATCAACAGCGGCATGATTACGTAAAAAGTTGCCTGTGATGCTTCTTTGATGTTAGGGACAAAAGCGCCAACCCCCGCCATGATTGAGGCATAAACCAAGTAGCCCAGAATGAAGAAAAGGATGCCCCATGTTANAATTCCCGGCGGCAGTTGTAGGTTTTGAGGGATATTGAGGGTCCCGCCACCAAGCCGGAGCATTAGCATTGCAGATCCCAGCCAAAGGACCATTTGAAGCAGTCCCACCACACCTAATCCGAGTATTTTGCCTGTGAATAGATGGATGGGTTTTACTGAACTCATCAAGATCTCCATCACCCGATTTTCTTTTTCTTTGGCAATGCTGCTCATCAACAGGCTGGCTGATGTAATGATCACAATATAGAAGAGCATGCTGACCCCATAAGGTACATAAAAGGACAGCGGATTATCGGCATCACGTTCTTCAACTTCCGGTGCTAAATCGATCCGATTCACCTGGACCGGGTATGAAAAGGCTTCCAGCTGCTGCAAGTCTCCCTCAAGCAGATTGTAGCGGATGGCGGTATCAATGATACCCGTAGTCTCCAAAGCATTGAGAGGATTAAAATCCTCACGGTAATAACTGATTTCACCAGTTTCAAGGAAATCAGATTGGATTACAAAATATCCCCTGATTTCGTCCGCCCTGGCTGCTCCCCGGGCAGCCTCTTCATTTTGAAAGGCAACCAGGCGACCTTCACCAAGGTCGGGGGGAATTTCTTCAATAACCCCGGAATAGTCCACATACCCATCCTGAAGTGCGGCTTCTGGCGATGGTTGAAAAATGCCGCTAAGACCACCAGGGCCTTCAGCTTGCTCGCCATCGCCGCCAATAAGGGAAACAACGCCGAGGATGATTGCAGGCACCAAAGGCACAAGGATGAGGGTCAGTAAAAAAGAACGTCTTGTTATTGTGTTTATTATTTCGGTTTTGAATACAATCCAGGTCTTTTCCATAATTACACTTGCTTTCGTAAAACTTCTTTGATTGAGAGTTTTTTCCCGTAACGCAGCATTCCCAGGCGGAAAGCTCTACCAGCAAACCAGATTGCGAGTGTAGCAAAAACCACCAGGATGGCAATGTTGATTGCAATTTGCCAGGCAGGTATGACCGTAAAAGCCATCCGCATCAGAATTGTGATGGGAGCAGTAATTGGAAAATAACTCAAGCCCACTGCAAGAGGGCTGTTGGGATTCTCAATGATCACTGAAGCCATATAGTATGGGATCATCATCGGTAAGGAAAACAAACTGGAGATCTGTTGGGCTTCTTTTGTCTCGGTCATCGTCGCGCCAATGGCGGCCATGATCGCTGCGACCATCACAAATGATGGGAGCAGCACCAAAAACAATACGCCGAGGTATTCGCCTGAAATTGAGATATTCTGTACTTCCGGAATGAACAGACCGGCAACGAACAACCCAATCCAACCAAAGAGAATCCAAATAACCAATTGTGTCAAACCTACCCCAATATTGCCGATGATCTTGCCGGTCATCAATTGGGAGGGTGTCACCGAGGTCACAAGGATTTCCATTGTTCGGTTTTCTTTTTCCTCAACAACCGCCTGAAGGAGGTATCCCCCGCTTGTCATCACGACCACAAAAAACATGATCCCCGCAACGAATGGCGTGAATATGGTGTACCATTGGTCCTGGCGCATCTCCCTGCTACCGTCCAGAGAGGAAATGGTTATTACACTGCCCTCTTCAAGCCGTTCTTTAATTTGTGGATCCAGCGCTTGATAGGAATCAAGATTTTGTTTGACAAATTGATCAAATTGCTCCTGAACTTCTGAGCCCGGTGCCTCGGTAAAAACTAAATCCACGTCGAGGGTCTGGGGATAATCTTCTGGGAGGATGTAGTAAGCTTGAATTTCCTCCTGCTCAAGCGCTTGTCTTGCCTGCTGCTCATCATTGAAAGGCCGAAATTCAATAGTGGGCTCAAAAATACTCGATTCCTCCTCCAGAGGGATGGGATCACTCAGGACCCCTGAATGGTCAATATACCCCACCGGTGAGCTGTCAATGGACAATAAAGCAACCAATAACCCAACCCCAACCATAAGCACAACCAGGCCCGGGAGGCTCAACAAGCTGAGCAAGAAACGTTTTTGGAATACGTGTTTAGTATATTCATTTTTTATGATGTGCCATACTTTTGTCATCTATGCCTCATCCCTTTCTTTTACAACCTTGATGAATATCTCGTTCAAAGGCGGGACAGCAATTTCAAATTCCATTAATTCAACACCTGAATTAATCAAGTTTCTCAATATCCGGTTGGGCTGTGATGTTTCATCCAGGACCAATCGGAACCGGCCGTTCATTTTTAATATCTCGCGAACGCCTTCAATCCTATCTGGTAAATTACTAAGTGGGGTGACCATGATATCCCGGCTGGCAAACCCCTGTTGAATTTCCTGGAGGGTGCCGTAAAGCACACGATGACCATGGTCAATTAACAAGATCCGGTCGCATAATTCTTCAACCTGGTTCATCTGGTGGGTTGACATGATGATCGCTTTGCCCTCGTCGCGTTTTTGTTCGAGCATATCCTTAACCATCTCGGTGTTAACAGGGTCCAGGGCAGTGAAGGGTTCGTCGATGATCACGATTTCCGGATCGTGGACAAGGGTGGTGATCAATTGAGCTTTCTGCTGCATGCCCTTGCTGAGTTCCTTTACCTTGGCATTCCGATATTGAAAAAGATCAAAGCGTTCTAAATAGTCCTTTAATTTTTTACTGGCATCATGCTCATCCATGCCTTTAAGGGTTGCCAAGAAGGTCAGACATCGTTCCAGGGGGATTTCCTGGTAGAGACCGCGTTCTTCCGGCAGGTACCCAATCTGGTTTTTCTTTTCTTCGTTCATTGGACCGCCAAGGATCTCGATCTGACCGCTGTCTGGTTCGAAAATATCCAGGATCATCCGGATCGATGTGGTCTTCCCAGCGCCATTGGGGCCCAGCAAGCCGAAAATTTCACCAGGGTGGACTTCAAAACTCAGGTTGTCCACGGCCTTGACCTCACCAAATCTTTTTGATATATTGCTAACTTCGATTATTGACATTCAGCACCTCATTTTATAACTATTTAATTTCCTCAAAGAATGATTATAGAACATTATGAATGATATCAACCTAGATTTTATTAGGTCTTTAAAAATTCTTTGTTGTAAAGAAGATTGGGGAAAATCTAGTGTTTTTCTTAGCTATGATTATACCCAAAGTGTGTTTGTTGGTTCTGTCTGGTTGAGAATAGGTTCATAACGCATTACCCAAAATGTATATGGGTTCTGGTTCTGGAACTTGTGATATAATCGTCAATATTTAATATATTAGTAATTGCTAAATAGCCCCGTATTGCATAATCGATGACATTAATAGGAGGTTGCCGGAAATTCTTTTTTATTACCCCATTACTACTTATCAATTAAAGGAGTGAAATGTTAAAGAAAAATTCGTTTTTGAGATTACTGATTCTATTGGTGATCGTTATGGTTACAATTACCGCTTGTACGTCAGAAGAACCCGCCCCTGATGAAGGTGCCCTGGAGGAAACTGACAAACTGGTGATTTATTCACCTAACAGTGAGAATCTTCTTAATTCTACAATCCCGGTCTTTGAAGAAATGTACGGTGTGGAAGTTGAGGTGATATCAGCAGGTACTGGTGAAGTATTCAAACGATTACAGGGTGAAAAGAACAATCCATATGCTGATGTTGTTTATGGTGGTGCTTACGCAACCTATATGATCAATGAAGACCTTTTTGAGAAATACGTTTCTCCCAATGACAGCAATGTCATGGAAGCCTTTCGTAATACCACGGGCTTCATCACACCCTACGTTTTAGATGGCAGTGTGATCCTGGTCAATAAGAGCCTGATTGGTGATATTGAGATAAATGGTTATCGAGATCTTTTGAATCCAGAACTGGCGGGCAAAATAGTTTCTGCCAACCCAACAGCCTCTTCCAGCGCTTATGCTCACCTTACCAATATGCTTAATGCTATTGGCGAAGGTGATTATGAAAGCGAAGAAGCCTGGGCATTTGTAGAAGAACTATTTGCGAACACCGTTGTAATTGACAGCTCAAGTTCGGTTTGGAAGGGTGTTCGGGATGGTGAATACACTGTCGGTTTATCCTATGAAGATCCCAGTGTGACCCTGGTTCGGGATGGCGCGGATGTGGAAGTGATTTACATGGAGGAAGGCGTGGTATACCTTCCTGCTGGTTCCGGAATTGTTAAAGGCGCAAAGAATATGCTCAACGCCCAGAGATTTATTGATCTAATCATCTCTGAAGAAATTCAAAATACATTTGGCACTACATTGACCAATCGTCCTGTCATGGCAAATGTAGCAACACCGGATTACATGGTCGCCTTCTCTGAAATTAATGTTATCCAGGAAGACATGGAATATTGTTACCAAAATAAAGAAGCTCTCCAGGATCGTTTCAAAGAAATCTACGTATCAGGTCAATAAAAAATAATTGATCAACAGGGAAGAAGGATCCCAGGAAATATTATTAGATCCTTCTTCCCTAATTTATTTGTTTGCATCATTTATAAATATTATTAATTTGGCAGGATATTCTGCCGAAGGTAATTTACACAATCAATTTTTGAACTGCATATTTTTTCCCGGGTTATGTCAAAAACACAGAGGTTAGAAAATCTGTTTTCTTTGGACGACAATTTCAAGAGGTGTCATATGGAAATTGATCTGGGAAATATTATTGGAGGGATTAATATATGAGTGTTAAAATCAAAATCAATAACGCAATAAAACGATTTGGAAATAACACCGTCATTTCTGATGTTTCCTTAGATATTAAAGATAAAGAATTATTCACCTTGTTAGGTCCCTCAGGATGCGGTAAGACGACCCTTCTCAGAATGATCGCGGGATTCAATACTATTGAGGGTGGAGAATTTTTCTTTAATGAGCGGAAAATCAATGACATGGAAGTGAGTCATCGAAATATCGGTATGGTTTTTCAGAATTATGCCATCTTCCCGCATTATTCTGTCCGTCAAAATGTAGAATTTGGATTGAAAAATCGAAAACTAAAGAAAGACGATATCAAAAGTGAAGCAGATAAATTTCTCAGCCTGATGCAGATGTACGATTTTCGAGATAGAAAACCGGAACAGCTTTCAGGTGGTCAGCAGCAGAGAGTAGCTCTGGCAAGAGCGCTTGTCATCAAGCCTGATGTCCTCTTAATGGATGAACCTTTGTCCAATCTTGATGCAAAACTACGTTTGGAAATGCGCCAGGTAATTCGTGATATTCAAAAAGAAGTAGGTATTACAACCATTTATGTCACTCATGACCAAGAAGAGGCTATGGCAATATCCGACAGGATTGCTGTCATGAATTATGGAAAAATTCAACAAATTGGGACACCGCAGGAAATTTATCACAGGCCTATCAACCAGTTTGTTGCTACTTTTATCGGAAGAACAAACCTCATTAATGCAGATTATTCAGCTGATGATGGTCTCATAAATTTAGGCAGGTATTCATTTTCGGTTAAGAATCTCAATCTAGACGAGGATGTTAGTGTTCTTTTATCCGTCAGACCAGAGGATTTTGTCATGAATGAACATGATCAACCTGGTTTGAAGGGGATCATCAGGGATAGTTATTTTCTTGGGTTGAATACGCATCAATTGGTTGAGCTTGATCATAACCAACAAATTGTTGAAATTATTCGGGAATCTTCTTTAGATGAAATCTTGGAGATAGGACAACCCGTTTCTCTTTCGATCAAAACTCACAAGATCAATGTGTTTACAGAAGATGGTTCACGAAACCTTTTAATCAAAGAGTAGAAGATTATGAGCAAAAAACCAAAATTTGATCTGTGGACCTTTATTGGGTTGGGTATCTTGGGACTCTATGGGATATTCCTGATCTTTCCTATGATGAACCTGATATCTCAAGCTATTCGGGACAAAGAGACAGGTGCCTTTACACTCGGATATTTTATCGAATTTTTCAGCACACCTTATTATTTCAATACCCTTTGGAACAGCTTTAAAGTCACCACCGCTGTCACAATACTGACATTGATTGTTGGTACCCCCCTGGCCTATATCTTCACCCGTTATGAGATCAAAGGCAAGGGTGTACTGAGAGTTTTGATCATTCTCTCATCAATGTCTGCCCCATTTATTGGTGCTTACTCCTGGATCCTTCTGCTTGGTCGAAGCGGTGTGATAACTGAATTCTTTCAAAATAATCTAGGCATTACTTTTCCTGACATTTATGGTTTTGCCGGAATCCTTATCGTATTGACCTTGCAGCTATATCCCTTGATCTTCCTGTATGTCACGGGGGCATTGAATAATGTTGATAATTCTTTGCTGGAAGCAAGTGAAAATTTAGGCTGTTCGGGTATAAAACGTTTCTATAAAATTATCATCCCATTAATTTCACCGACGCTTTTTGCAGGTGGACTTTTAGTCTTTATGCGGGCATTGGCTGATTTTGGGACACCCATGCTGATTGGAGAGGGTTACAGAACTTTTCCAGTCACTATATTCAATGAATTTATCAGCGAAATAGGCGGGGACGACGGATTTGCTGCGGCAATATCAATCATTGCGATCATTATCACGACCATTGTTTTTTTGGCTCAGCAGTATATAACGATGCGAAAAACATTTTCGATGAGTTCAATCAATAAAATCAGGCCCAAGAAAGCTAAAGGCATAAAACGGATTTTAATTCATGCTTATTCTTACATTTTGGTAGGAATATCA
>P_1C_Sed_3_UnCtyDRAFT_1000236_pt1 | contig 11731 bp, 12 predicted proteins | sample Pon1CUnioCityCA_FD_10233 | JGI IMG/M metagenome (IMG submission 10233) | reverse complement strand
ATGCTTGCTGGATGTTCACAAACGGATGATGCCCTTGTGGTTGCAACCGATGCAGCTTTTCCACCCTTCGAGTTTGTCGATGAGACCAGCAAAGAAATTGTTGGTTTTGACATCGACCTGATGAAGGCGATTGCAGAGAAAGCAAACCTGGACATCCGCTTCCAAAATGTTGCCTGGGATCCGCTCTTGGCTGGTATGGCAGACTGCCAATACGATATGGCAATTTCAGCCATTACAATCCTTCCGGAGCGTGCAGAACAATTCGGGTTTTCAGATCCGTACATCAATGCGGGTCAAATTATCGCTGTGACGATCGACAATGAGACCATTAGCAGCCCAAATGACCTTGTGGGTGCAACCATCGGTGCTCAGATCGGAACCACAGGTGCGATGGAAGCAGAAGCCATTGCTGATTCAACGGTTAAAGTCTACGATACCTATGAGCTCGCCTTTTTAGACATGATCAATGGCCAAATTGATGCGGTCATCGCAGACTATCCGACGGCTTTGGCCTTTGTTAACCAGAATGCTGATCAATTGAAAGTCGTTGGGGAAGTGTTCACGGATGAAAATTATGGGATCGCATTTTGTAAAGGTAATGATGCCTTAATTTCACAAGTAAACGCAGCCCTTGCAGAACTTCAAGCAGAGGGATTTATTGAAGAACTTGTCAACGAATGGTATGGCGATGCTGATTAAGGTTGTCTAACCCACAATTGCTAGAGCCCCTCGTGTGGGGTGGGAACTCACACGAGGGTGAAGGGTTCAGAAAAAAATGGAAGTTAAAAAAGAATTAGAAAAAATACCCGGTCATGAAATCGCCAATCATCGGATTGATGCCTGGTGGTGGTTAGTTGCCGCAGTAATCGGGCTTGTGGCTTTATTAAGCGTATTGATGCCTGATCCCTACTTTAGGATTATCAGATTTGTAAGTGATGGCATTTTGGTAACTGTCGGCGTCACCCTGACTGCCTTCATAGTGACATTATTACTGGGTTTAGTGATCGCACTTGGAAGGCTCTCAAAAAATGGCTTTATCCGTTGGATTACAACCATCTATGTGGAAGTCGCCCGAGGAATTCCCCTATTGGTACAGTTGTTGTTCTGGTACTTCGCTTTTCCTTCGTTAATTCAATCTTTGGGTCGCCTGATCAATTTTCAGGCTTTTATCAGGTACCATGCCAATCCCTTTGTCATGGCGATCCTGGGGCTCACTTTTTGTTACGGGGCATACATGAGTGAAATTTACCGGGCTGGCATCCAGAGCATTCCCAAAGGTCAAAACGAGGCAGCTCGCTCCTTAGGGATGACACATGGACAGGCAATGCGTTACATTATCCTGCCGCAAGCGGTCAAAGTGATCCTCCCACCCGTAGGCAATGAATTTATCTCATTACTAAAAGATTCCTCCTTGGTCAGCGTGGTGGCCGTCGCTGATATGACCCGGCGCGGTCGCGAATTTATGGCTGCTAACTTCATCCCGGTTGAAACCTGGATGATGATCGCACTCTTATACCTGGTGATGACCCTCATCGCTGCTCGTGTGGTTGCCTGGATTGAAAAAAAGACCCAAACGGAGGAACGCTGAAATGAATTTAACACCCATTATTCAAATTCGTAATTTACATAAGCATTTTGGTCAAACAGCGGCACTGAACGGCGTCGATTTAGATGTAAATCCGGGTGAAGTTGTGCTCATCATCGGACCTTCAGGGTCCGGTAAATCGACCCTACTGCGCTGCATCAACCGTTTGGAAAACTTTGAGCTTGGCAGTGTCATCGTTGATGAGATCCCACTGACAACAGCAGAGAACATCAACGCCATTCGCACTGAAGTGGGCATGGTCTTTCAATCGTTCAATTTGTTTCCACATTTAACTGTTTTACAAAATGTTACACTGGCGCAAAAAGTCGTGCGTAAAAGGACGAAATACGAAGCCAATGCAATCGCCTATGCCCTGCTTGAAAAAGTAGGCATCCCTGAAAAAGCCCAGGATTACCCCGGGCAGCTTTCAGGAGGACAGCAGCAGCGCGTCGCCATCGCCCGCGCCTTAGCGATGAATCCCAAAATAATGCTTTTTGATGAACCGACCAGCGCTCTGGATCCGGAAATGATCCAAGAGGTTCTGGATGTCATGCTGCAACTGGCCAAAGAGGGCATGACAATGGTGGTGGTCTCCCATGAAATGGGGTTTGCACGGGCAGCCGCTGATCGTGCTGTGTTGATGGATGAAGGCTTGATCGTGGAACAAGCAACACCGGAAGTGCTCTTCAGCCACCCAACCCAGGAACGCACCAAACGTTTCCTGAGCAAGATTCTATAGAAAACTTTTTAAGCATAATTAAACACATGCTTACCAGGCAGATTTCCGGAAATTATTGTTTTACACATTTCGTATTGAAGGAAAAATTTTATAACAGCTACTAACAAGCGCCTTCATAGTTGTCTTTATTTGAAATCCCTTTCCAAAACACGGCAATACGGGAGACCAAATGAATGGTAGCCGGAGATAATTTGGAGACTGGTTGTGCGCTGGTCAGTGCAGCTTTGAAACTGTTGGCATCATTGAAGTCAGGTAGCCGCAAGGTCGCCCGGCCCAATTCCCAACGGCAGTGGGCATCTGAACCAACAGTAGCCAGCAAGTTCTGAGCCTTGGCAAATGCCTCTGCCTGTTGGTTGGGTTCTTGACTCAAACAGCGCGCGTTAAATGTTTCAATTGCGTCCACAAAAGGTGCGATTGCCGCCAGGGTCCCGGCTTTCCAATGACTCCCACGATAAGGGTCAAATGGATGTGGGATGCTGATCACAGCACCCTGCTCTCGCAAAAGATGGATGGTTTCCATCGGTGAAAGATTAGGGGGAACCCACTCTGACATGTAGTAACCCAGCAACTCGCCTTCACTCGTCTGGATTTCTTCCCCAACAATCACATCCTCGGGATAAATCTCCGCACAAGCCATTGCTGCTTGAATGGCGTTATGATCGGTGATGGCAACTTTATCGACACCAATCCGCTTGCAGTGTTCCAATATCTTCTTCGGTTTCATCAAACTGTCCTTCGAGAGAATCGAATGACAGTGTAGTTCAACGCGAATCAATTTTTTTGATGGTTGATTCATGAGGAATAATACAATCGTGGCAGTCGGTCAGCTAAACCGCACACCACTTCATAATTAATGGTGCCCCATTTTGCTGCCAGGTCATCCGCGGTGATCTTCTGATCTCCCTGCGCACCCAGCAAAACAACCTCATCACCTGGTATGGCATCGGGAACGCCATCTAATTGCAACATGCATTGATCCATACAAACCCGGCCAACCACATCCACCACCTTGCCGCGCACAATGGCTTGCTGACCTGCGATCCTGCGGAAGCCATCGCCATAGCCCACCGGGATGACGCCAATGCGTTCATCTTTCGACGTGACATAAACCGAGCCATAACTCACGCCATGCCCGGGCGGCAAAACCCGTACCGAGGTCAGTCGCGCTTTCCACGTGAGCGCAGGTTGAAAGGAATCTGGTAATTGTGAATCTGGTGAAGGATTCAACCCAAAAAGGGTAATCCCAGGCCGAACCAGATCAAAATGGGCTTCTGGGAAGTTGAGCACCGCAGCAGAATTTGCCGTATGCACAACTTGAGGGCATCGTCCCAACCCTCGCAGCTTCTTCAAAAGATTGTTAAAAATTCTTAATTGCTCCTCTACAGAACCGGCGTTAGGCTCATCAGCCCGAGCGAAATGGGTGAAAATGCCGGTGATGTCTATATCGTTGCTTTTCGCAATATTGGCAAGAAAATCAGGCACCTGGCTAACTGGCATTCCCAAACGTCCCATGCCCGTTTCAACTTTGAGATGCGCTTGGAGTTGACCCGGAACTTTTTTCGCAAATTCAGCATAGGTCTGCGCCATTGGAACATCATAAATGGCCACATGAATCCGATGCATAATTGCATCTGGGATCATCATCGGGGATGTGTATCCCAGGACCATAATTTCGGCAGTAATGCCAGCTTGACGCAGATTGATGGCTTCTTCCATACGGGCCACACCTAACCAGGTTGCACCGGCTTCAATAATCGCCTTGGAGACCGCTGAAACCCCATGCCCATAGCCATTGGCTTTAATCACAGCCATGATATCGGTTTGGGTCATTGCCTTAACCGCTTGCACATTGCGCTTGATCGCCCCTAAATCAACTTCCAGCCATGTCGAGTAAGAATTCGTATTCATGGGTTGAAGTATAGTACCCCTTCCGTTTCCTTTCAAGTCACACCACGAGAATTGCCCCTTTGACTAAGGTATAATCTACGGAAGTATCAACAAAACAAGGATGATTGAACGGATTATGTCAGAATCGCTCTTCAAATTTGAATGCCTCGCGCAAGATGGCGAAGCCCGTGCTGGAGTCTTTCGAACACCGCACGGTGATATCCCCACACCGATTTTTGCCCCGGTCGGCACCAAAGCGACCGTTAAATCTCTCACGCAAAGGCATCTTTCGGAGCTGGATGCCAAATTAATCTTAGCCAATACCTACCATCTTTATCTCCGTCCGGGGGATGATTTAATTGCTGAAATGGGTGGCTTGCATCAATTTATGCGTTGGGACGGCCCCATACTGACCGATTCGGGCGGTTTCCAGGTCTTTTCCCTTTCCGACACCCGGAAGGTCGATCAGGATGGGGTCACTTTCAAATCCCACATCGACGGTTCCATGCATCGATTCACGCCGGAGTCATCCATCGCTATCCAGGAGAATTTAGGTGCAGATATCATCATGGCTTTTGATGAATGTGCCGAACCCTATGACCTCACTTACAGCGAAGCGGCCATGCAGCGTACCCACCGCTGGGCAGAACGCTGCCAATCAGCCCAAACCAGGAAGGACCAGGCTTTATTCGGCATCGTCCAGGGTGGGGTCTTCCCTGAATTGCGTCAGGCATCGGCGGAATTCATCACCTCTCTGGACTTTCCCGGGAATGCGATCGGTGGTTTATCGGTCGGGGAGACCAAACCCGAGATGCATGGCATGATCGAAGTTGTGAACGCCATCTTACCAGCCGATAAACCCCGCTATTTGATGGGGGTTGGCACCCCGCAAGACATTGTGGAATGCGTGAGGCGCGGCATTGATATTTTCGATTGTGTCCTGCCCACCCGCCTGGCACGCCATAAGGCTGCGATGAGCGACAATGGCAGGATGAACATGATGAACGCCCAATATGCGCGGGATGAAAAGCCTATCAGCGAGACCTGCACCTGTTATACTTGTCAGAATTATTCCCGGGCATACATTCGCCATCTCATTCAATCCGGGGAAATGCTCTCCGGGACCTTGTTATCCATCCACAATATTCACACCCTGTTGAACCTTGTGCGTAACTTACGCCAGGCAATTTTCGACGGCCAATTCGATTCCTTTGCCAGCCAATACTTGGCAAAACTATACGAATGATTGAAGGACAACCATGTCTATCTTTCAAGCGATATTTTTAGGGATCATCCAGGGTTTGACCGAGTTTTTACCGATTTCAAGCTCAGGGCACCTGGTGATTTTGCCTTACTTCCTCAATTGGCAATTACCCCAAAAGGAAGCCTTTATCTTTAATATACTGGTGCAAATTGGAACCCTATTAGCTGTGCTGATCTATTTCCGAAAAGACTTACGAGACATTGCTGTCGCATTTTTCAAGCAATTGGGCAAGGGCACCCCATTTGCAACCTCTGACGCCAGGATGGCCTGGCTGTTGATCCTAGCCACCATCCCTGCTGGATTAGCCGGTTTATTCTTAGGGGACATTGTCGAAGGAGCCTTCTCGTCCCCTCTTTTTGCGGGTATCGCCCTGCTCATCACTGGGCTGTTGATGATCATTGCCGAACGCGTTAACTTGAGGATTAAANACAGTTACGACATCACCNTGTTGGACGCCCTGGTGATGGGATTGATGCAAGCCCTGGCCTTGTTCCCGGGCATCTCGCGTTCNGGTGCCACCATCTCAGGCGGCATGATGCGTCANATTCGCAGAGAGGANGCCGGCAATTTTTCATTTTTGATGTCCATTCCGATCATGCTGGCAGCCGGCGGCTTATCGATCTATGAAATGCTGACCGAGGTGACCAATCTGGGCGAATTTTTGCCCATCATGGGGGTGGGTTTCTTAACAGCAGGCGTTGTGGGTTACCTTGCCATCCGTTGGCTGCTGAAGTTTATTAAAAGCCACTCCCTGGTCTATTTTTCGATTTACTGTTTTATCTTGGGAGCCACTACCATCCTAATTTGGGTGCTTGCTTAGGCAATGATCAGAAAATTTATTTGGATTGTCCTCATAACCTTTTTCACTCTGACGGCATGCCAGGCTGAAAACTCCCCTAGCACTGAAACCCCAACCCTGGGAATCATCAACCTACAGGTCACCCTTGGCAGTACCCACTGGATGGATAAAGTTGCCCAATGCAGCAACCAAATCCCTAATCTAGGTGTCTACCGCCAGATTTTGCCTGTTAACGAATTAGACCTCAGCACATCAGATCTGATATTGCGCTTGGGTGAACGCCAGGAAACAGATCCATATGTCACCGTACTGGGCACCGAGGAAATCGTCCTCGTAGCTGGTCAGGATGTACTGGTGGATGCGCTCAGCCTTGAAACCGTTCATGCCATTTTCACCAGCATGATTACCCAATGGGATCAGGTACCCGAAACGCAAGAGGGATCTTTTGAGGGGACACAAAAAATCACAACCCTTTCATACCCATCCGGGCATGAACTATACCATTTACTCGAAACTTCATTGCTCAATGGAAAATCAATCACAACTAACCTTGTTGTATTTTCAACAGGTGAAACCCTTGAAACCTTGCTGAATGAGCATCCCTTTGCCATTGGCTATGCCCTCAAAAGCCAGGTGCCGGAGGGTGTTCGAATCCTGAACATCACAAGTGATAACCCACAACCTGGTTTGCAATATGTTTTAGCAATTACCCCCCAGGAGCCAACAGGTCTTTTACGGGAGTTATTGTTGTGCTTACAGAATGCCCCATGAGTGTACCTTCCAACAAGTCAGCCGTAGCTTGCACCCCCTCTTGGGGCCGTGCCNACCCTGACTCCAAACCCTAACACCCATCGTCCTCGCTTGACATCACCCTTTGAAAGTAATATATTTAGCGAACATCCTTGCGTATGAGGATGCGTTGAACTTTAATAAATCCTAGAAAGATGGAGTATAAGAATGACAGAACGTTTTATTGGCACCGTAAAATGGTTTAGCGCCCCCAAGGGCTATGGTTTCATCGGTCGTAATGACGGTGAAGAAGATGTATTTGTTCACTTTTCAGCCATTCAGATGGAAGGCTACAAACGCCTCAAGGAAGGTCAGGAAGTAGAGTTTTCCATTGAAGATGGTCCTAAAGGTTTACAGGCTGCAAATGTCATCCTGGCAAGCGGATCACCCCAGGAAGCGGCTCACATTGAAGCTGCTGAAAAAGCCACTGAAGAACCCATCGAAGAAATTATCGAAGAACCCGCTGAAGAAGTCACTGAAGAACCCATCGAAGTAACTGCTGAAGAAGTCGTCGAAGAACCCGTCGAGGAACCAACAGACGGTATTTTTTGAGAGTTCTAATTCTCACACAATATCGGGTCGCAAATGCGACCCGATTTTTTGTTTTAACCTGACAAATTTATTCTTTTCCCTGATCTCTAAACCCCCAGTAAAAAATATGTAAAAAATTTGAAAATTTCGTTGATCACAAAAACCCATCCTTGGGGATAAAAGAACCAGGTTGTTGATCTAAACCAGTGACCCACTACCGGACGCACCATCACTTCCACGTCGAGTTGGCGTAATTCCCTTCGAAATACAACCCGGGTTCGCAGACTGTGAAATGGATCGGTGACAACCATAACAGCCCGCCAATCATTGTTTTTTACAAGCTCACGCACAGCTTTGGCTTCATCCACAGTATTGCGCACCTGGATGGTGGTAAGGATAATATCCCCAGGGGCAAAGCCTCCCCTTTGGGCCTCTCCCACCAACAGCTCATTAGCTTCCTCCGTTGTATCCGTGATGACTAATTTAGGCGCAATTCTCTGATCATGCATTTCGATCGCCAGCGCCAACCGATCACCATCACCGCCACTCAGGACGACCACAGCATCAACCGGTTGGATGGGATCTGAAACAATCAAAGTTGCGCCTATCCCAACCAAACCGAGATAACTGAAGCCTATGCCGATAACAACAGCAAATATAGCTAAAATCGTATGAGAACATCCCCATGATCTACGAGATGTTTTCCCCTTATTGATTTTCTTTTCATTCATTAATTAACTAATTTTCTCCAGCGCGGATCGCATCCGCCCTAAACCTTCCAGCAGCAAAGCCCGCGGGCACCCAAAATTAATGCGCACAAAACCTCGACCTGAATCGCCAAACTGACCTCCCTCATTCAAGGCGACCTTGGCATTCTCGAGAAAAAACGTATGGGGGGAGACATCTAAATCTAGCTTGCGACAATCCAACCAACCAAGGAACGTACCCTCAGGCAGCCACATCTGCACACCGCGAAGATTCTTGCTAACATAGTCGTACAACAAATCCCGATTTTCTCTTAAATAAACCAGGAGTTCATCCAACCATGAACCGCCAAACTTGTATGCTGCCCTTGCTGCATGCAATCCCAGGATATTCGGGTGCCCCAACAAGTAGTGCATGGAGTCATTCAAGTGTTGACGCATGTCCGGATTCTGTGCGACATAAACCGACGTCGAAAATCCAGCAACATTGAATGTTTTACTGGGCGCAAAATAGGTGACTGTTTTTTCGGAAATTTCTGGTGAAAGACTGGCAATGGGGGTATGGGTGCTACCAGGGTAGACAAAGTCCATATGAATATCGTCAGAGCAAATGTATGTCCCGTGTTTCAGGCAAATTTCTGCTATGCGACTTAATTCCTCAACGCTAAAAACTTTACCAACGGGATTGTGAGGGTTACACAGGATAAATAACTTCACACCGGAAGCAATTTTTGCCTCAAAATCATCAAAATCGATATTGTAACGACCATCTTCTTGTAAAATAAGCTCATTGTGGAGGCACTGGCGACCAGCTAACCCTGGGGCCGACAAAATGGGTCCATACACCGGAGTCTGGATCAGTATACTATCACCAGGCTCCGTCAAACAGTAAATGGCATGGGTAAACCCAGTCACCACACCAGAAATGAGAGATAAATCCGATTCGGGGACTGTCCAATGGAGTCTTTTTTCCAAATGACCAACAATGGCTTCGAATAAACCCTCTGGCGCACACCCATACCCAAAAACACCATGTTCAACACGCTTGTGGAGCGCTTCAATGACAGGCTCAGGGGATCGAAAATCCATATCAGCTACCCACATCGGCAGCACATCCTCCCCATAAAGTTGCCATTTGATGCTTTCGCAATTTCGTCGGTCAATTATTTGGTCAAAATCCATCATCTCTCCTTGTATGTCGTTTGTCAATTATAGCCCATCGGGTTAATTTTGCTAATGAAAGTTGCCCCTGTTAGATGGTATACTCAGCAATGTCACATCAGGCACAACAAAATGCAAATCGCTTGAAAGCCAATGTGACTCTCAGTAAACAAGGAAACTTATGACCAACAACCGACCTTTACCCCAACTTGAACTTCTCACATCACCCGATTGGCGGGACTACGCCCTTTTAGATACCGGAAATGGCCAAGCCTTAGAACAAATTGGCCCTTATAAGATCATCCGACCGGAGCCTCAGGCGATCTGGAGACAATCGGAACCAAAATCCTTTTGGGAAGTCGCTGATGCTGTGATGATCCCCACCGCTGGAGAGCATGGCGGTTATTGGGAGATCAAACCTGGTGTTAAACAGCCCTGGGTCATCGACTATAAAGGGTTAAAATGTGAAATCCGCCTCTCAAAATCTCGGCACATCGGCGTTTTCCCCGAGCAAGCCACCCATTGGGATTGGATCGGCGACCAAATCAGGGGCGCAAATCGACCTCTCAAAGTGATCAACCTGTTCGGTTACACAGGTATGGCCACAGCCGCAGCAGCGCTGGCGGGAGGCCACGTCACCCATGTAGATGCATCCAAGCACGCGGTCGCCTGGGCCAGCCAAAACCTGGATCTTTCAGGGTTGGGTAAGGCACCGGTGCGCTGGCTGATCGAGGATGCTAGAAAATACCTCAAAAGAGAAGCCAAGCGTAAATCCTTTTATGACGGGATCATCCTTGACCCCCCCAAATTTGGACGGGGACCCAGCGGCAAGGTCTGGGATTATTTCGAAGACATTTCCGATTTATTAGCGCTGTGCAAACGGGTTCTGAGCCCCAATCCGCGTTTTATTTGCCTCACCTCCTATGCCATTCAAGCTTCAGCACTTGTGCCCCATCAAGCGGTACAAGAAATCGTTGCTAATTTCGGAGGACAAATCGAGAGCGGCGAGTTGGTGACCGTTGATCAAAGCCATGGTCATATCCTTTCACATTCGCTGTTCACCCGTTGGAAATCTGACTAAAAATTTGGAGTTTACAATGAATAATAATGATAAGAAATTTGCTATTATCGGCCCCGGCGTGATGGGTGAAGCTATCATCATCGGACTGCTTAAAAACAAAGTCCTCCCTGCACAAAATATCACCGCAGCCGGCCCCCACGAGGATCGCCTGGAGGAACTGGAATCTGCGTATAATATTCGATCAACGACGAACAACGCAAGCGCCGTTCAAGATGCCGATGTGGTCATTCTGAGCATTAAACCTCAAAAATTGACAGAGGTTTGTGCGGATCTCAAAGATCAGATCCAACCAGATGCCTTGGTCATTTCAATTATTGCTGGGGCAACCATTGGCGCCCTCAGCACCTGTCTCAATCATCCTATTATTGTCCGGTCCATGCCCAATACGCCAGCGCAAGTTGGTGAAGGGATGACGGTGTGGACACAAAGCCAAGGGACGTCCAATGCCCAACATCAATTGGCTCAGGCAATCCTCAGCGCATTGGGTCAAGAGATCTATGTTGCGGAGGAGGGTTATATCGATATGGCTACAGCCGTTTCAGGCACAGGGCCAGCCTATGTGTTCTTATTCCTGGAATCCATGATCGATGCTGGTGTACACCTGGGGTTACCACGGCGGATTGCTGAAGATATGGTTTTACAAACCATCAAGGGATCAATTAGCTATTACAATCAAAACGACTCCCATCCTGCGCGCCTGAGAAACCAGGTCACATCACCAGGGGGCACTTCCGCCACTGCAATTTATTACCTGGAAAAAATGGGGTTCCGCACCGCCATCTCTCGGGCGATTTGGGCGGCCTTTACACGTTCACAAGAACTTGGCAAAGGCTATAAATCGCAGGACCCGGAAAAAATATAACAGACTATTATGGAAGAAAGAATCGAATCCACACTTGTTGAACTAAAAAATCTACTGACTGAAAAATCCTTGACTCTAGCTGTGGCCGAATCCTGTACGGGTGGGTTGCTCAGTCATATCTTAACTGGAATCTCCGGAGCTTCCCAATATTTTCTTGGCGGGATGATTGCCTATAGCAACCGGATTAAGATCGAAAATCTCGGTGTTAACGAGCAAACCATTCTATTGCACGGCGCGGTTAGCCAACAAACTGCCCTGGAAATGGCAGAAAACATTCGAGAAAAATTTGATGCGAATATTGGCTTGTCCACAACTGGCATCGCTGGCCC
>P_1C_Sed_3_UnCtyDRAFT_1000234_pt1 | contig 11743 bp, 9 predicted proteins | sample Pon1CUnioCityCA_FD_10233 | JGI IMG/M metagenome (IMG submission 10233) | reverse complement strand
GGGTGAGAACAGCGTGAACACCCTCCAGAGCGCGCGCCTTGCTGGCATCGATGTGCGTGATGCGCGCGTGAGCGTGGGGGCTGGTCAATAGCGCGCCGTACAGCATGCCCTTCATCTTGACGTCGTCGGTGAAGGCGGGCTGACCCGCCGCCAGCTTAACGCCGTCTACCTTCAACTCGGACTGCCCGACGACCTCCAACGGCTCCATATCCGGTGGGGAGATGACGAGCGTCGCATGCGGATGGCCACCAGCGCCAGAGACCGTGTAGAACTCACGCCTCCTTCCCAGCAGATCGCCGGGAGACTGATCCTCGGCCAAGGTCGCCTCCCGATGGCGGAAGGGAGCGAGATTCTCGCCCCGCATCAAGGCCGCTGCACGCACCACCGCCTGGACGATCTTGAGGTAGCCGGTGCAGCGGCAGAGGACGCCGCTCAGCGCCTCCTCGATCTCCTCTCTGGTGGGATTGACGTTGCGATCGAGGAGGGCCTTCGCACTCAGCATCTGAGCCGGCGTGCAGTAACCACACTGGATGGCCCCGGTCTCGACAAAGGCGCGCTGAATGGGATGGAGATCGTCGAGATCACGCGCAGGGTAAGAAGCCAGGCCCTCGACGGTGAAGACCCGGTGGCCCTCAGCTTGAACGGCCCGGAGTTGGCAGCTGTGCACCGGCTCGCCGTCCAGCAACACTGTACAGGCGCCGCAGTCGCCGGTCCCGCAACCATACTTGACGCTGGTATAGGAGGCCGCCCGCAGCGCGTCAAGCAACGTGTCGGCCGCATGCACCTTCAGTGTGGTTTCCACACCGTTGACGGTCAACGATATCGTCCTCGTGCGATCGCTACTCATCACCCGCCTCCTGCTCTAGACAAGACTCGAGTGCACGGCGTGTCAACACACCTGCCAAGGCGCGCCGATACTCCTCGCTGCCCAGATAGTCCCCTTGCGGTTGAACCTCGTCCGCGACGGCAGAGGCGACCATCTCAATCTGCTCCAGGTCCAACGCGCGGCCCAGCAGTCGATCAACCGCATCCGCTAACCACACAGGCTGAGAGGAGACGCCGGTCAGCGCGACGCGGGCGTCCTCCACCACGCCGTCCGCGAACTTGACGACGGCCATAGCGGCCACAATAGGGTCGTCCGACGGGGTTCGAGCAACACGCGCCTCGCCCCAATGCGAGCTATCCCTCTGCGGAGCCTGGAGGAACGTGGGGGTACCTTCTACACGGCCTTGGACCAGGTCTTCTAGCTTCATGACCTCAGCATCCTCATCACGCTCGACGGTCGCGGTCGCTCCCAGCGCCAAGAGCGCCGCGGTCCACTGGGGCATCAGCTGCGATGCTCTCAACGTTCTCCCAACCGTCGTCTCGTTGCGAACCTGCCACGAGTGTACAGCCTTAAGAACGTGCGACAGCAGCGGCGGGCAGGCAGGGTCCTCCAGCACAGCCTGCAATGAGTCATCAGCGCTCACGCGCCAGGTTGCTTCTTCCATCTGCATCGTTTTCCTCCGATAGCGCCATAATGGGTCGAGAGGCTCGTCAGAAACTCCGTCTCAAGGAACGTCACCATCACTCGTCCACCCAAAATCGTCGAACCAGATTCCTCGCCGGTAGTTCGTCAATGCCCGACGCACGTAGGGTATCACGTTGTCTGGCAGCCCTCCCATGTCGAACCAGGCCAAGCGGTCGCACTTGTTCGGCTCCAAGTTGATGACCTCTCCCGACCACGAGGAGGTAGCGAGAAAGAAGTCAATCCTCTCGTCGTTAGATAAGCGATGCATTACGCCGACGACACCCAGGTCCTGGGCCGCGACCTCAACTCCCACTTCCTCGCGCGCCTCCCGAATGGCAGCAGCTCTGATCCGCTCGCCTCCGTCTAGGTGGCCCGCTACGACACTGTACTGCCCGTCCTGGTAGCCTGTGTTGTAACGACGCAGCAACAGCACGTGAGTGTCGCGTATGAGAAAGAGGTGTGCAGCGGAGACGAGCTTGAACCGTTTGGGAGAGTTCTGGCTACCCGTGCACCGCGATGGCCCGGTGGTATAGATCGACATACTCCTCTGCCGAAGCTGTCCAGGAAAAGTCAGTCGCCATGGCGCGCATTTGCAGCGCTCGCCAGGTGTCCCTGTCCTGATAAGCCCGCAGGGCTCGCTCCAAGGCACCCTGGCAGGCCTCTGGTGTCTTGTCCTGGAAGACGAACCCCGTCCCGTGCCCTTGCTCGGGCGTATGATCGGTCACTGTGTCCGCCAGACCACCGGTCTCCCGCACAACGGGCACACTGCCGTAGCGCATGGCGATCATCTGCCCCAGTCCGCACGGTTCGACGAAGCTCGGCATGAGGAACATATCCGCGCTAGCGTAGATGCGCCGTGCCAGCACACCATCGAACTTGAGGAAAGCCCGCATCCGATCCGGATAGCGCTCCTGCAAGCTCTCAAACATACGATGATACCGTGGATCGCCTGTGCCCAACAAAACAAACTGGGCGTCGCGCTCCCCCAGTAGCCAGGTCAGAACCGGTTCCATGAGGTCCATGCCTTTCACCTGGTCGAGGCGAGTTATCATCCCCACCAGCGGCACCTTGGATCGCACTGGCAGACGGGCCTGCTGCTGCAAGGCGGTCTTGTTGGCGGCACGGCGATTGAGCGCGTCGATGTCGAAGTTGTGTGGCACGTGAGGATCGGTGACCGGGTTCCATTCCTCGTAGTCAAGTCCATTGAGGACGCCATTAAGGCGATCCTGGCGCTGCTTCAATAGCGGATCCAGTCCCATGCCCATCTCGGGCTTCAGAATCTCCCTCGCATAACGTTCACTGACCGTATTGATCAGGTCCGAATGGGCGATGGCCTGAGCCATCCAGTTGACTGCCCCGGGCTGTTCAACGGAGAGGTGCTCCAATTCATCCATTTGAGCGAAGCGCAAGATGAGCCGGCCGGTGATGCCCTGATACGCAAGGTTGTGGATAGTGAACAACGTGGCGATCTCACGGAAAAAAGGATCACGCCAGCCGGATACGTCGAGCCACGTGGGGACAAGAGCCGTATGCCAATCGTTGGCGTGGATGACGTCCGGCTTCCACTTCAGCTGCTTGAGGGCTCCCAGGACCCCTCGGCCGAACACGGCAAATCGCTGCGCGTCATCCTCGAAGCCATAAACCTTCTCGCGCGAGGTGAAGTAATGCTCGTTCCAGAGGAGATAGACAGGAACATCCGCCCCCATTGTGGCGCCGATCAGGTGGACGTACTCCTTCCCTGCCCCAGCAGGCACACGGAAGGGCTCTCCTATCTTCTCCAGGCCGAATTCGTCGCTGTTGATCGTACCGTAGCGAGGCATCATCAACCGCACATCGTGTCCTAAAGCCCGCAGGGCCTTGGGCAGCGATCCAGCTACGTCTGCCAGTCCCCCGACTTTAGCGAACGGCACTGCCTCAGCGGACAGGAACAGGATTCTCAACGTATTCTCGATCATTGTTCGTTCTCCCCACCCGCGCAACGGGTCTGTAATCTAAGCTCGACCCACGTTCAAGATGAACGCACGGTCGAGAGGCAGTCTAGCCCGGGACTGTGCGGCAGAACGTGCTGGACCATGATCGATAAGCTTACGTTTTGGCCCTCTCCAGGCCGTGGCACGGCGCAGCCGTCACATCGTGCTCGGCGTGGGCGTGCGTGTTGGCAACGGCGTCCGAGAGGGCATAGGCGTAGGCGTCACCCGGCGCGTTGATACAAGCGACCCGGCCATGCTCAACGCCATGCTGAGTACGACCAACAGACTGATGATCCATGCAACAATGCGATTCCGCTTATCCTTTGCTGTGCTGCGCACAATACCTCCCGTCACTAACTTACGTCGGTGATTATAGCACAGCCGGAAGGGCTACACAAGCAGTTCAGGCAAACCCTCAGATGGAGAAGCCCCGTGGTCACCCACGGGGCTTGATAACAGGTGAGGCATCGAGCAGAGCCTCCGGGATTGAGGAGACCCCACCTCAGAGGCCTACCCAGTTGCCAGGATGGACTCAGTCAATCCTCTCTGCCAGCGCCTTCTTCAGAGCCGGCACCACGTCGAAAAGATCCGCGACGACCCCGTAGTCCGCCATCTTGAAGATAGGTGCCTCGGGGTCCTTGTTGATGGCCACGATCACCTTGCTGGTGCGCATGCCCGCCAGGTGCTGAATCGCCCCCGAGATGCCACAAGCGACGTACAAGTCGGGGCTGACCGTCTTGCCCGTCTGCCCCACCTGGTGCTCATACGGAATCCATCCCGCGTCCACCGCGGCGCGAGACGCACCTAGCGCCGCGTTCAGCAGGTCGGCCAGCTCTTGGAGCGGGTCATAGCCCTCTGGCCCTGCCACCCCACGGCCGCCAGATACGATGATGCTGGCGTCCGCCAGGCTCACCCCTCCCTCGCTCTCCTCGAAGCCCCTCACCTTGGTCAGAATCTGCTCCTCGGCCATCACCGGCAGCAGCTCCACTACCTCGCCGTCTCGCCCCGCCTCCGGTTCCGGCTTGGCGAAGGCGCGCACCCGCGTGGTGAACACTCGTGGCCGCCGCTCCGGGATCATGCACTTCGACATCAGCTTCCCTGCGTAGATCGGCCGCGTCGCCATCAGCTCGCCATCCTCGAAAGCCAGCTCCGTGCAGTCCGCGATGCATCCCGTCTCCAGCCTCACCGCCAGCGCCGGCCCCAGCTCTCGCCCTCGGAATGTCGCTGCAATCAGCACGTCCTGGGGCTTATGGCTCCCCACCGCCTCCGCCAGCAGCGCCGCGTACGGCTCCACTCGGAAGTCCCCTAGCGTCTCATCCGCAGCGAGAAGCACTTCGTCGGCACCGTAGGCGAAGGCCTCCTCCACCAGCACCTCCACCCCTTCGCCCCCCAGAAGGCAAGCGATCACCTCGCCTCCCTGCTCGTCCGCCAATCCACGCGCCGCTCCAACCGCCTCCCAGGAAGCACCCACAGCCTCGTTCTCAAATTGCTCCACCCAGACGAAGATGTCGTTTGTCATTACCTTTCGCCCCCTAGATCACTTTCTCCGCCAGCAGCTTCTCGGCCAGGATCTCGGCTTTCTCCTCGACCGTCTCCGCCTCGATGATCTCCGCCTCTCCCTCTCTCACCGGCGGCTCGAACACCACCGGCCAACGCACGCCCGATCCACTAGCACCCACCCTTTCCGGGTCCGCCCCAATGTCCTCCAGCGTCCACACCGGGTACTCCATCTGGGCCGCCTTGCGAATGCCTATGAAAGACGTGTAGCGAGGCTCGTTGATCCCTTTGGTCGTGCCCACCACCGCGGGCAGCGAGGCCTCCACCACCTGCCGGCCCTGCTCCAGCAGCCGCTCCACGGTGATCTTCCCCTCCTCCAAATCCAGCTCGGCGATGTTGATGGTGTACATCAGCGACGGCATATTGAGCCGCGTCGCCAGCGCCACCCCCGTCTGCCACGTCTCAGCATCGATGGCCGACTTGCCGCACATCACCAGGTCCACGTCCCCGACCGCCTCCACCGTCTTCGCCAGCACGTAACTGGTGGCCAATGTGTCCGAGCCCGCACACGCATCGTCCCAGACTCGGATCGCCTCATCCGCCCCCATCGCCACGGCGTGCTTCAGCGCCTCCAACGCCTCCTCAGGCCCCATCGAGATGACGGTGACCCTGCCGCCGTACTCGTCACGGAGGAGCAAGGCCTCCTCTACGGAATACTCATCCCAAGGGTTGATGATCAGCGGTGAATCCCCCCAGGACACGTTTCCCGCCTCGTCCACCGACATCTTGGCCTCGGAGTCCGGTGTGTATTTGGTGCATACCACGATGTGCAAGAGATACCTCCTAATCTAGTGCGGTGACGACCCCCCAGCTCCCTTGCACACGAGGCCACCAGGTCTCGGATACAGCGGGAGCGTGGGGAATCACAAGATGAATGGTCACGAAGCCTTCTCCGTGTAGAGCGTGGGGAGGAAGTCCTGCCCCAGGAGCTCGCGAGCGATGATCATCCGCATGATGTTCGGCGTGCCCTCCGCGCCGATGGAATAGGAGCGGATGCCCCGGATGCCCATCTCGACAGGGCACTCCTTGGTGTACGCCATGGCGCCAAACCAATCGGCCACCTCGTTCATGAGCTTGAACCCCAAGATCGGCGCCTTCAATTTCGACATGGCCGCCGCCAGGGCGATGTCGTAGTGCGTGGCCGCGTCGTGCTGATACTTCTGGTCCATAGTCCAGGCCGCCTTGTACGTCGACAGCCTAGTCCCCTCTAACTCAGTGTAGAGATCGGCCAGCGGGAATTGAACGCCCTCGTAGCTGGCTATCGGCCGTCCGAATGCGTGGCGCATCTTGATGTGGTCCATACCCATCTCCAGCGTCGCCTCCGATGCGCCCACGCACGTCGCGCCGATCAGCGTGCGAGCTGCCGAGAACCCCTCCATGGCGTGGTAGAAGCCTCGGTTGAAGCCGCCCACCTGATGGTCATCCGGCATGCGAACATCATCCAGAGCAAAGCCGCCGGTGGAGATCCCCATGCGCCCCATGTCGTCGAAGAATGTCGGTGTAATGCCCTCGGTACCCTGCAGTGGCATAGCGAAGAAGGTGAACGCCTTATGAGCGGCCTCCTCAACGTCGGCGGTACGAGCAAGCATCAGGTGGATGCCACCCCACTCCAGCGACTCCCGCACACCACTGATGTACGTCTTCTCACCATTGAAGACCCAAGCGTCCCCATCCTTCTCGGCACGCGTGCGGCAGGCGCCCAGGATGTCGGAGCCACCCTCCGGTTCCGTCGTGGCAATCCCCAGGAAAGCTTCCCCCCGCGTCACCTTAGGGAGATACACCTCCTTCAGCCTCTCGGATCCGTACTGATAGAAGATGAAGCCCCACGCTGCCTCCACCAAGTATAGAACCGGCACCGCCAGGCTGATGTCGGCCCGACCCAGCTCCTCCGCGGCGATGGCGGCCATCATCCAGTCAGCCCCCACCCCCCCGTATTCCTCGCCCACCGTAGGGGCAAGAAGCCCCATCTGAGCCATGCCATCGATGATATCACGCGGGATGACCTCCTCCTCGTCAATCTCGCGCACGCGAGGGGCGATCTCATTCTGCGCGAAGTCCCGCACTGCCCGGCGCCAAAGACGCTGTTCGTCGGTCCAACTAAAGTCCATGACTACCTCCTTGATGTGGATAGAACTATGAGAGCTGCTCAAGAAGCGACTAGCAGACGCCCAGAGATATCGTCTCCAATTTCAGCCGATCTCCTGCACAGCATCGTGTCAAGACAGCGAAGCCATTCCGGTCTGCGGCTTTGTTGGTTCCACTGACCGCCGGTCACTATTATACTCGCGCAAACATGGCGTGCAACTCCGGCGCCCAGTCCCGTCTGTTGACACGCTCGTCCTGGCAAGTATAATCCCCCTACGACTTGAGGCTCTGCGGTGGTGGGGAGAAGGGCATCGTGGAGCCCCGCCCGTGCGCCCAAGGAGAAGGTAGAACCGGCAACGGATGACAGAAACAGCCTACGTCTACGATCCAATCTATCTCGAGCACAATCGGCCTGGCCACCCTGAGAACGCCCGCCGGCTAGAGCGGATCCTTCAGGTTCTGAACGAACGGGGCATGCTGGATCACCTGCGTCAGCTGGAGCCTCGCCCGGCGACACGGGAGGAGCTGCTTCGCGTTCACACAGAGCGACACGTGGACCACGTGAAAGAGATGGCCCAGCGAGGTGGAGGCCACCTGGACCCGGACACGTACGTGTCACCGCGGTCCTTCGAGGCAGCTCTGATGGCTGCTGGCGGGGGTGTGCGGGCTCTAGAAGCCGTCCTGGACGACGAGATCGGAAACGCATTCGCCCTGGTGCGTCCCCCAGGCCACCATGCTACGGCCGGACGGGCCATGGGCTTCTGCCTGTTCAACAACGTCGCCATAGCAGCTCGAGCGGCGCTGGCACGGAAGGAGATCGAACGGGTCTTCATCGCCGACTTCGATGTGCATCACGGCAATGGGACCGCGGACATCTTCGCTGCTGACCCGGACGTGTTCTACTTCTCGACCCATCAGTACCCTTACTACCCGGGCACCGGACCGAAGGAAGACGTCGGGAAGGGATCCGGAGCCGGAAGAACGCTCAACGTGCCTCTGCCGATGAATGTGGGAGACAAAGGATACACCCAGGTCTTTGAGGCCTTGGTGTGGCCCTTGGTTGAGCGCTTCAATCCCGATCTGATTTTCGTCTCGGCCGGATACGACGGTCACTGGGATGATCCCTTAGCGCACATGGCTCTTTCCCTGGCTGGCTACGCAGCTATGGCCCGAGCCCTGGTGAGCATGGCTGAACAGTGGTGTGAAGGACAGATCGTCTTCACGCTTGAAGGGGGATATCAACTTGACGTCCTGGCGTACGGCGTGTTGAACACGTTCTATGCCCTGCTTGGGGAGGAGACAGTGGTCGACCCACTGGGCCCCTCCAAGCGCTCAGAGCCCTCTATAGACGGTCTAATCGACGACCTGAAGAGCCTGCATCAGCTGAACTGACTTATGCTACAGGCAATGGATAGAGCAAGCTGGTCTATCGCCTGGTGGGAGGTTAACCTATGGACCAGATTTCGCTAGCCGACTATCGTCAGCAGATCGAAGAAGCCATTGAGGAGAGACGCTACGAAGAGGCGGTGGCGCACGGTCGCCACATCCTGAAGACGTATCCCCAGTGCATAAACGCCTACTGGCTGCTAGGCAAAGCGATGCTGGAAGCCGGTCAACATGATCAGGCCATCGATATGTTCCGGAGGGTGTTGAGCGCTGATCCCGAGCACGTGCTCGCCTGGGTCGGGATGAGCGAGATAGCAAAACGACGCGACGAGTTGGAGCACGCCATCTGGTATCTGGAACGCGCTTTCGAGCTGGCCACCGATAACGATGATATCGCTCGAGAGCTACGTCATCTGTACGGCGAGCTAGAGGGAAGCGAACCCAAGCGNCTTCAACTCACTAAGAGCGCGCTAGCGAAGCTCTATCTTCGAGCGGATCTACTGGCGCGCGCGACCACCGAGCTGCGCAAGCTAACCGAGGAGCACCCCGACCGATCAGATCTTAGAGTTGCGCTGGCGGAGGCGCTCTGGCGACACGGACAGCGGTTGGAGGCCACTCAGGTGTGCCAGGATATCCTGGAGGAACAACCCTACGCTCTGAAGGCGAACCTGATCTTGGGAGAGATATGGACCAGCAGTGGGAGCATGGCCGAAGGTGAACCGTATCTGGAACAGGCCGAAGCACTGGATCCTGACAACGAAACGGCCCAAGAGCTTTTTGGATCGGCCTCGCCGTTGCCACCGAAGGAGCCACAGATTGAGCCCCTCGACTATCCCGCGGAGAGTGAGAAGGAAGGATTAGACTGGGTTTCCGAGATGGAGAAATCCCTGCCGGTTGAGGCAGGAGAGATCGTCGGGCGGCCAATTGGCATCCCCTCCTGGCTCCAGGAGCCTGCCGGCGAACCTGCTCCTGAGGCGGCTGCGCAGCCAGAGGAAGAAGAAGCCGAGCCAGAGATTGAGGCGGAACTTGAGGGAGCGCCGTCGGTCGAACCAGCGGTGCTGGAAGAGAAGCCCTCCGGAGAGACGGTCGACGAATCTATCGCTCCCGAGGAGATGCCCGAGGAAGACGCTCTGACCTGGCTGGACAGGCTAGCGACCGAAGCAATCGTCCCCAGCAGTGATGAGGCACTAGAGAAAGAGGAGATCCCCGCTTGGCTGGCGGAGTTGGAAAGCGGCCCCGAAGAGACCGCCGCTGAGGCAGATGGGGCGCCCGAGGGCCTCGAACCTGAGCTGGCCGACATCCCAGAATGGCTGCAGGATCTCGCATCAACAGCCAAGGAAACCGCGCAGACAGCGCCGCCCAAGGCCCCGGTGACGGCCCTTGAAGAAGAAAGACCCACAGAGGAGCGGTCGACGGAGGGCTTGAAGGTAAAACAGCCTGAGACAGACACGCCTGGGGCACGAGACGCCGAGACAAAGGGACCAGAGGTAGCAGCGCCCGAGGAGATGGCAGAGCTGCCCGATTGGCTTGAGAGCAATGAGATGCCCTCCGACGATGACGCCCTGGCGTGGCTCGCCCAACTCGCTGAAGGAAGAGGAGAGGAGCTTCCCGCCCAGCCGGAGATCGAGGACGCAGCCCATCTGACCGAAATCATGGACCGGCCTGGGATGCCCACTGAAACTGCGGAGATCCCAGCCGCCGACGTGGAAGCTGAGGCAGTTGAATCCGAACCCTCAGCCGCGAGGGAAGAGGAGGAAGTGTTTGGCTGGACCGCCTTTGCCGAGAGGGAAGCAGCTGTTCCTCAAACGGAAGAGCCCGTGGCTTCGAGGGAGAAGGCAGTAGCCCCTGCCGGGGAAGAGAAGGCCCCACCGGCTAAGGAAGAAGTCCCGGCCCCCGAGAAGGAGCCGACGCCCGCCGAGAAGACAGCCGAGGCCGAGGTCGCGGCTCCCCCCCTGGAGGAAGAAGTGGAAGGGGAAGGCCCCGTTCCAGAGGGGATGGTGCCGGAGGAGGACTTGTATAGGTTCATCGCCACTCAGCGAGCTTACACACAAGAACACCCAGATGACTACGAAGCGCAATTGGAACTAGGCCGGGTGCTGTGGCAAGCGGATATGCGACAGGGGGTGGTGGAGGCTTACGAGAAACTGATCAAGAGAGAGAAGCTGCTGGATGACGTCATCGCAGATCTGGAGGACTACACCAAGCAATGGCAGGACGCCCGTGTGATGCAGGCGTTGGGTGACGCGTATGTGAAGGCCGATCGACTGCAGAATGCCCTGGATATCTACCGCCGGGCCCTGGCGAGCCTGTAACTACTTCTGACCCAAGTACCCAATCAAGGAGATCACTATGGAACATACACTGATCATCATCAAGCCTGACGCCGTCCAGCGAGGCCTGATCGGGAGGATTGTCACCCGCTTCGAGCGCCGGGGGCTGCGCATTGCAGCGATGAAACTCATGCATATCGATGAAGCCCTGGCGCAACGACATTACGCCATTCACGAGGGCAAGCCGTTCTACGAGCCGTTGATCGCTTACATCACCTCCAGCCCAGTGGTGGTGATGGTGCTGGAGGGGAACAACGCCATCGAGATCGTCCGCCGCACGATGGGGGCGACGAACCCAGCCGAGGCTGCGCCGGGCACGATCCGGGCGGACTTCGGGTTGGAGATCGGACGCAACCTGGTTCACGGATCCGACGGGCCCGACACCGCAGCCTTCGAGGTACCCCTTTTCTTCGACGATGAAGAGATCCTGTCCTACGATCGAGACACCGATCCCTGGATCTTCGAGTAGTCTGCCGACGAAGCCCCCAAGGCTAGCTAGAGACCTTGAGGGCTCCAGCCACCTATGGCCGCGTTGATCGAACAACCCCTCGTCGTGCTGACCGGCGCCGGCATCTCGGCCGAGAGTGGCGTGCCCACCTTCCGGGGCGAGGAAGGGCTATGGGGCGACTACAGCCCGCAGGAATTGGCCACACTGGCAGCTTTCCGTCGGGATCCTCACCTAGTATGGTCATGGTACGCCTGGCGCCGCAAGCTGATCGCGGCATGTGAGCCCAATGCCGCGCACCAGACCCTGGCAGAGATGGAGCAAGCACTGCCGGATGTCACATTGGTCACCCAGAACGTCGATGGGCTCCACCAAGCAGCCGGGAGCGGGCGCGTCTTGGAGCTCCACGGTAACGTCTGGCGACTGCGCTGCATTCGCTGTGGGAGGATAACGGAGGATC
>P_1C_Sed_3_UnCtyDRAFT_1000232_pt1 | contig 11799 bp, 6 predicted proteins | sample Pon1CUnioCityCA_FD_10233 | JGI IMG/M metagenome (IMG submission 10233) | reverse complement strand
ACCCAATTCATATAATTGCACTGCTGTATTTTTCATCTAAACAAATCTCCTGATACGAATAATTATATTTTTCTTCTTATGATTATTGTAAAAGACTCAATGCTTTTTCTACAATATTATCTGTTGAAAATCCTAATTTCTCAAAAACAACATCACCAGGTGCGGATGCACCAAAGCGATCTAATCCGACCACCAGCCCTTTTGAGCCCACCCAACGGTGCCATCCGAGGGTCACGCCAGCTTCTACAGCTAAACGCAGCTCAATCTCTGGGAGGAGCACGCTCTTGCGATAGGCTTTATCCTGTTCCTGGAATAATTCCCAACATGGAAAGGATACCAAGCGCACAGAATGGCCCTTTTCCACCAGTTTTCGTCCTGCTTCTTCAATCAACCCAACCTCAGAACCGCTGGCCATCAATATCATTTCCGGGTCACCTTCGCCCAAATCCCCCAGCACATAGGCCCCTTTACGCAAGCCTTCAGCTGGTGCATAGACATTACGATCCAAAGTTGGTAAGTTTTGACGGGTTAGCGATAGGGCTGTCGGTCGATGTCGGTTTTCAATAGCCACTTCCCAGGCAACCCGGACTTCATTTGCATCCGCCGGTCGGATAGTTAGAAGGTTGGGAATAGCGCGTAATGCCGCCAGGTGTTCCACAGGTTGATGAGTCGGCCCATCTTCTCCAACACCAATACTATCATGGGTAAACACCCAGATAGACCCCAGATGGGAAAGGGCTGCCAGACGAATGGGCGGGCGCATATAATCTGAAAAGACTAAAAAAGTGGCCCCAAAAGGAATGATGCCACCATGATAGNNAAGGCCATTGACGATGCCGCCCATCCCATGTTCACGCACCCCAAAATGGACATTTCGCCCCTCAAAATTATCCTTCTCCTGGTCCGCTTCAGCTGGGAAGAAAGCCTTTGAGATCGCCATCCAGGTCTTCGTTGAAGGGGCTAAGTCCGCCGAACCACCGAAGAGTTCTGGAAGGACTTTACTGAGCGCATCGATGACTTTGCCAGAAGAAACTCGTGATGCCATGCCTTTTTCATTGGGTGGGAACTGTGGCAGCCCTTTCGCCCAATCAACGGGCAATTCGCCGGATAAGCGTCGTTCCAATTCTGCTGCGAGCCCAGGATAGGCTGCACGGTAATCAGCCAGCTTATCTTGCCAAGCTTGCTCCAGTTGAGATCCCTTTACTTGAGCTTGCCTGAAATGTGCTAATACGTCCTCTGGGATATAAAAACGTGGCGTCTGGGGCCAACCTAAATTTTCCTTGGTTGCCTTGAGTTCATCCTCACCGGGCGGCTCCCCGTGAGCTGATTTTGTACCAGCTTTCCTTGGCATGCCATATCCAATCACATTGGGCACACTGATCAGCGAAGGACGAGAATCTTCCTTGGCAGCTTGGATAGCGCGATTAATCGCTTCCGTATCCAATGGGTCATCCACATGTTGCACATGCCAACCATAAGCCTCAAAACGTTTTTCAGTGTCCTCTCTAAAAGTTATTTCGGTGTTTCCTTCAATGGAGATGTGATTGTCATCATAAAGGTATATGAGTTTGCCTAATCTTAAAGTGCCAGCCAATGACGCTGCTTCTGAAGAGACACCTTCCATCAGGTCGCCATCGGTGACAATGGCATAGGTATAATGGTCAATGATCTCATGACCTGGGCGATTGTAAACCTTGGCGAGGTGCGCCTCAGCCATGGCCATACCCACACCATTGGCAAAACCTTGTCCCAAAGGGCCAGTTGTTGACTCCACGCCAGGTGTAAGTCCGTATTCTGGATGGCCGGGCGTCAGGCTGCCCCATTGACGGAAATTTTTTAATTCTTCCAAGGGAAGATCATATCCCGTGAGATGCAATAATGCATACAATAACATAGACCCATGCCCACCTGAAAGGACAAAACGGTCCCGATTGGGCCATTTTGGGTTGGATGGGTTGTGCCGTAAGTGACGCATCCAGATGGTATATGCCATCGGGGCAGTACCCATCGGTAGCCCTGGATGGCCTGAATTTGCTTCCTGGACTGCATCAGCAGAAAGAAACCTAATTGTGTTGATGCTTAATTGTTCTAAATACTCTTTATCACTCATAATTTCCTCTAGAATATCTGACATTGAATTTAATCTTTCTTGATTGTGTCTACTAGAATCTTTTTTGCTTCTTCATAAACTGCAGGAAGCAATCCTAATCCTATGACAACTGCCCATTCCTTAATGCTTAAGAAGGTTGTACCAAAGATTTGTTGTAAGAATGGAACATTCACCACCAATAGAAGCAACAAGAAGGAAACCAAAATTGCAATTTGCATGGTCTTATTTGAAAACAATCCTAGCTTTATCAAAGGGGTGCGTTCGGATCGCACCGTATTTGCTCGGAAAAGCTCCACAAAGGACAGAGTAACAAAAGCCATTGTAACTGCACTGGTCACATCGATTCCTTGCCAATTTTTCTGAAATACTTCCAGTAAACCACCGCTTGTTTCCAATTGCCAGTATAAGCCAAGGACAAAGGCAAACAATACTGCACCTGTTTGTAATATTGAACGTGATATCAAAGCTCTGCGCATATCCTTATTGATGATCGGTTCATCTTTTGGCCTTGGGGGCTGCTTCATGATATCGGGCTCGCCTTTTTCGACAGCCAGGGCTAAAGCGGGTGCACCATCCGTCAGAAGGTTCAGCCATAACAATTGAATCACTGTTAATGGCACTGGTAACCCAACAAGGGTTGCCAGGAAAATAATCAAAATTTCTGAGATGTTACATGAAATCAGGAAAAAAACAAATTTACGAATGTTTGCATAAATAATCCTTCCTTGCTCCACAGCGGCGACAATACTGGCATAATTATCATCCGTCAGCACCATGTCGGCTGTGCCTTTGGCGACATCCGTCCCAGTGATGCCCATGGCCACACCGATGTCGGCTTTCTTGAGCGCAGGTGCGTCGTTAACACCATCCCCTGTCATCGCAGCAATCTGGTTGTTATTTTGCAGTGCTGAAACAATGCGCAATTTGTGTTCAGGAGAAACCCGCGCAAAAATGGCTACATCATTAACAGTTTCTTCCAATTCTTTATCAGATATCTTTTCCAATTCTGCACCGGTAACCACTTCACCGGTTTCAGAAATCCCCAAATCCTTTGCAATATATCGTGCTGTTAGTGGATGATCACCTGTGATCATAATGGGTCGAATACCAGCGGTGCGGCAGATCGCCACAGCGTCTTTAACCTCTGGACGAGCTGGGTCGATCATCCCAACCAGGCCAATGAAAGTCAGATCATGCTCAACATCTTCAGCTTCAAGTTCATCCGGAAATTCATTCAGCAAAGTTGTTGCAACGCCCAGAACCCTGATGCCTTGTTTCGCCAGGGAAGCGTTGGCTTCTTCAATCCGTTGCCGCCATTCGTCATCCATGGTTACATTTTCTTTACCTACTCGAACACGGGTTGAAATATCGATTAACCCATCTACAGAACCTTTTGTGTAAGCAACATAGCGGTGATCTTGGCTCAATAATTGATCACAATCACAAATGTCTTGAATGGGGTTAGGAACATCTTCCTTGGTGTTGGGAACACGATGGATGGTGGTCATCCTTTTCCGATCGGAATCAAAAGGCACTTCAGCGACCCTTGGGTTGGTCCTTTCGAGTAGTTTCTTGGGTAATCCCATCCGGGATGCTGCCACAACCAACGCACCTTCGGTGGGGTCACCAATCATCACAAAACGACTCGGATCTTCTTTATCAGCTTCGATAATGGCATCGCTGCATAATGCCCCCCCAATCAGCAGCAAAGTCAATTCAGGATGTTCGCTTAGTAATTTCTTCTGATCCTCAGTCGGTTCTTCAACCAGTAAAACTTCATTAATATTTCTAATCACATCCCTCTCTTCAGCAGTCGTCAAATCGAGGGAATTGTTCGCCATATCTAAGAATGTGACAGTCATACGATTTTCTGTTAAAGTGCCTGTTTTATCCGAGCAGATCACGGTCACTGACCCAAGCGTTTCAACCGCTTGCAGCTTGCGAATCAGGGCATTTCGTTTGATCATATCCCGCATGCCCAAAGCTAGGCTTATTGTTACAACAGCTTCCAATCCCTCAGGGACAGCAGCGATGGCCAAACTGACAGCAACCATAAAACTTCCTATTATTTCTTCACCTACGTTAGAAGAAAAACCTTCTTGAAAAATACCACTGCGAGCAATCCCAAAGACGAAAATAACACCAGAAATGGCTAAAGCGGCGATGCCCAATGTCTTTCCAAGTTGATTAAGGCTTTGCTGCAAGGGTGTTTGTTCCTCTTCAACCGTTTGTAACATGCTTGCAATCTTGCCAATTTCTGTATGCATACCCGTTGCAACCACAATCCCAGACCCACGACCATAATTGATCAGGGTGCCTGAGAAAACGGAATTTTTTCGATCGCCGATTCCTGCCGATTCATCGATGATACGCTCTGCATCTTTTTGTACAGGCACTGATTCACCTGTTAGGGCAGCCTCCTCTGCGCGTAGATTCGCCGATTCAACCAAACGAATATCCGCTGGCACAAAATTACCAGCCTCCAGGAATACGATATCACCGGGCACCAACTCACTGGCAGGGATAGATACTCGCTTGCCATCTCTGACAACTGTTGTTTCTGGGGCAGCCATCTTTTTAAGCGCAGCAAGTGCCTCTTCAGCTTTACTTTCCTGAACCATACCCAGAACCGCATTGAGGGCTACAATCAACAAAATAACACCTGCCCCAATCCAATCCCCAAATATCCCGGAAATAACTGCTGCGATAATTAATGTAATGACAATGAAGTTGTTCAATTGTGCGAATAATAAATCAAAGAAGCCTGGTCGGGGTTTTTCTATAAGCTCATTGGAACCATATATTTCACGCCGTTCGGAAACTTCCTCTGAACTTAAACCACGCTCTCGGTGTGTTCCGAAATGATCAAAAACCTCATCAATTGATTTATCATAACCGGTCATCAATTCAGAATCATTTCCTGGATTGACCAATTTTTCTTTGTCTTTATCGGACATGTTTATCTCCTTTACTTTTTATTTCTTTCATTATCACAGATAAACCTTAGCAGTTTACACCCACTGAGTATGATAAACACCATCCTGATCGATGCGATGGTAAGTATGGGCACCAAAATAATCTCGTTGTGCTTGGGTTAAATTTGCCGGCAAAACCCGAGAACGATACGCATCGAAATAAGCCAGTGAGTCCCCAGTTGCCATCATTGGGATGCCCAACCCCACAGCCGTTTGTACCACCTCACGCCAGGATGAAACCCGCTTTAAGATTTCTGTTTTGAACACTTCATCCAGCATCAAATTCATCAGGTCAGGGTTTCGATCAAACGCAGCCACGATATCCTCAAGCAAATCAGCTCGAATAATGCATCCAGCCCGCCAGACACGAACAATTCTCGCAATCGACAAATTCCAATCATATTCCTTAGATGCGGTCTGCAGCATTTTAATTCCCTGTGCATAGGACGTGATCTTACTGGCCAGTAAGGCATCTTCCATGATGGTGATTAAGTGTTCTTTATCGCCAGAGAAGAACTTGGCAACGCCTAATTGCTTAGAAGCTATAACCCGTTCAGCCTTCAAAGCAGAGATTAAGCGACTTTCCACGGCAGCATCAATGGTAGGGATAGGGACCCCCACATCGAGAGCGCTCTGGCTGGTCCATTTTCCGGTGCCTTTCTGAGCCGCTTCATCTAAAATGTGATCGATTAAATCACCGCCTGTTTCTTCATCTTTTCGTTTGAGGATATTTGCAGTAATTTCAATCAGATACGAGCTTAATGCGCCGCGATTCCATTGCTCAAATATCGCCGAACACGCTTGATTAGACAACCCGGCACCCCGATGTAAGAGATCGTAAGCTTCAGCAATTAATTGCATGTCGCCATATTCAATCCCATTGTGTACCATCTTGACAAAGTGACCAGCACCCCTGCGCCCCATCCAATCCACGCAAGGTTCGCCTGATTCTGTTTTTGCAGCAATCGCTTCAAGCATGGGTTGCAGACTCTCCCAGGCGACTTCATCGCCGCCAGGCATCAGGCTTGGCCCCCACAAGGCCCCTTGTTCGCCACCCGAAACCCCCATACCGACAAAACGAATGCCTTTTTTGGCCAATGCCGCCACGCGTCGGTTCGTATCAAGGAAATGGGAGTTACCACCATCAATAATGATATCTCCATCTTCAAGGTGGGGGGTCAAGGATTCAACTGCCATATCCACAGGATCACCAGCAGGAACCATCAGCAATAAAATTCGGGGGGTTTTTAGCTGCTGGATCAATTTCTCTACGGATGAACTGACTGCAAGGTTAAAATCATCCGGCAATTTTGGTGAAATATCATAACCAATAGGATCGTAGCCATTGCGAGCAAAATTTTTTGCCAAACTGCGTCCCATTACGCCTAAACCAAGAATTCCCAATGCAAATTTTTTTGTCATAAAACACTCCTGTGTGATATATAGTTCAGATTATAAATGCTTTTACTTTCAAAATGGACATGTATTATTCCTAGATTCAAAAAGCATTATTGAAAGTAAAAATTTCGCGGATTAAGCTTACGTAAGCTCTAAAGATGTCTGTTCGCATAATTGCACATAATAATTAAATCTACTCGCACCTTGTAAGTTGTACATTAACAAATACCTTCATTTTCATAGTTTTCAGATCAGCGGTGTTAATCTCAGCCAAATCATGTCCCCAAAATACGGTAAGGAAGGCGTTATTCTCTATATTAATGATAATCTTGAATTATATTGAAGCTTATAAAAATTTTTGAATTACAACTCAATCGGAAGTAACTCGGTGAGGATCAGCACTGCATCTCCAACATAATTGGAGCAACGAGTCTCATATAAATTCAATTCTTGTATGCGAGCCTTATCCCTTGGGTCATTAATATCGTATCCAAGCAACCCAGGGCAGTTGATATCACCATGCAAGGCTTTAAAGCGGGTCATAAATATCTTTGCCAATTCGTAACAAGCATTCTTTTGTTGAACATCATCCGCTGATGTCCCTGCTACTAACCCTATCGCCAAAAGCCCGCCACTGATAACCCCACATACTTTCCCGGTATGACTCATCCCACCCCCGAAAGGCAATGCGATTTTTACGGCCACATCCTGATTAAGTCCGTACCGATGTGCAAAGGGTAAAAATGTAGCTTGGGCACAATTATAACTGCCTGCAAAGTACGCCTTTGCTTCAAATGATAGTTCTTTCAAAAATCAACTCCTTTGAATATTGAGATGAATTAGTTGCGTTTATAGATCGCCTAAAAATCCGGTGTTTGGCTTCGTATGAGACTTTCCACCGCATCTCGCATGGGGATTGAGGATTGCGCACCTTTCTTGGTGGAGGTCAATGCGCCAGCAGCCATGCCAAATCGGATCGCCTCCATCAATTTATGGCCCTCTGCTAAAGCAACTGCAAAAGCGCCATTGAAGGCATCGCCGGCTGCTGTTGTGTCCACAGCCGTGATCTCATAAGCTGGGATATGGCGATCGAGGCCGCCAGAGATAACTCTGACCCCATTATGCCCCAGTGTAATGACCAAATTTCGCACACCCCAACCCCGCAATTTCTTAATACCATCTTCCAAGTCTGACTCACCTGTAATCAGACTAAGCTCACGTTTGTTGGGTGTGAGATATTCGACATAATTCAAAAGCGCCTTAGGCAAAGGCCGCCCTGGCGCAGGGTTAAGAACCACGGGGATATCATACGCCTTTGCCAAATCAACAGCAGCGCTCACAGTCTCCATTGGCAATTCCAATTGGATCAACAAAAGATCCGTCTCACGCATCAGGGAACGTGTGTGATTAACATCTTCTACAGATACCTTCGCATTCGCACCCGGTGCCGTCACGATCATATTTTCGCCATCTGGTGTAACAGCAACCATGGCAATACCCGTAGGGGCTTTAGAATCTTTGATGATATGCGAGGTTTTAACGTCGTACTCCAATAAGGATTGGATGATCGTATCGCCAAAGTTGTCTTTGCCGACCCGCCCAACCATCGTGACCTCTGCACCCATGCGGGCGGCAGCAACAGCCTGATTAGCCCCTTTGCCACCTGAATAAATCTCGAAATCACCCCCTATAATGGTCTGACCGGGTTTAGGGGTGTAAGGCACACGGACGGCAAGGTCCATATTGATACTTCCAACAACAAGAATTTTCACCATGATGTTTTCCTTCTCCACAGCAGAATTTTCAATTTCACTTGCAAGCTGTCACTGTTTCGTTAATCTTATGCTTGTTCATTATCTTCAGGGTCGACATCCTCACCCAAATCGGATGTAAAGCCGTCTTCACCTTCATCCCCTGGGTGGAATTCGGATTCCAGCATCTCTCCAGTTTCTGTAAACGCATCGAGCTGTTCGCCTTCCTCATCATCGTCGGCGATGGGTTTTACTTCAATTGGACCCGTTTCATCAAGTTGTTGTCCTCCATAGTCTTCACTAGCCTGCGGTGTTTCTTCAATTGGGATAATTTGCGCCAGTTCTTCTGATACTAATGAGGGTTCAACGGATTCTTCCGATTGAGTGGATTCATCTTTTTCAATAGATTCAACAGGTTCAAAAGGCGCATCTGTTTCGATGGGTTGAACAGGTTGAATTGACTCATCGGATTCAATGGGTTCTGCTACAGTTTCTGAAGGTGTTTCATCTTGGGTTAGCGTCTCAGCTTCCGCAAAAATCACTGGCGGCACCTCAGGGCTAAGAGCAGGTACTTCGCCAAGGCCTTCCAGTTCGGGCTCAGAGGGTGCTGGGATCTCCGCTTCAGGCTTAATTTTGCGTTCAGGCAGCGGGAAGCTTGAGGCTAACCAGATTGCGAAAACAATCCCAAACAAACCCCAAATGAGAAGATAGCTGGTATATGGCAAATTGATCAATGGATTTTCCAAACCACCAAATAATTCAACATTCGTGGTGGATACAGAGGTGACACCTGAAAGCCAGAATTGTGAAAACAGCCACGATTGATTGATCGTGTAAACATTCACACCCAGTCCTTCTTCTCGCAATTCACGGATTGATTTTGATGGGATCCCAGTATCCACATGAATAATCTCATAGCCCCTGGCTAGAATATCCGCTACTTCTGGCTTTTCCTGGCTCGAAACAGCCAAAACGCGGGTGATTTGTGGGGACTCTAATTGCGAAATTCTGATCTGGTCTTGCTCTAATTCAAGCCAGATTTCATCGTTTAAATCAGATTCCTGGCAAATTGACAAGACAATATCAAAAAATTCATCGTAATAGGGGTGATTTTCCGGTGGACGGATTAAGTGAAGCAGCACAATCATATCTTGATCAGTCACAAACGCCAATGCTTCTGATAGGGTCGGAATAGCCTGTCCCTGGTTGATGCTCAATTGTTTTTGAGAGATTTCACCATTCTCAATCGAGTCATAGGGATCGGTTTGAATGAACCACAAGCCAGCGTTCAGGTTATCAATCTCATCAATGTCAAAACTCGACGCCAAATCGTTCACCCGTGATGGATATACTTCAGCGATATTGGTTGTACGGGCGAAGGTTTCATCGCGCAACAAGAAGGGCTCCCCATCCGAACTGATACGGACATAGGTTTCAAATCCAAACGCATTCTGTGCCCCAGCCAATTCTACGGCAGCCAAAGTGTTTTCAGGAGCCAACCTTGCTGCACCCCCGTCTGCAATGACGGCAGGTTTAGCCGGCAGGCTTCCACGATAAGCCCAGTTTGGAGGAAAGATAGTCGGCACTAACCACAACCCAATCAAAAGGACCAATGCTAAAATAACAGCGACCCGTAAAGGCCATTTCTTTTTGTCATCCGTCATCTTCGCTTTCACAAGCTTAAGCAAGCGCCATAATAATATTGACGAGAGCAATAATATCAGGGCATCACTAAACAAACGGATGTCATTCAAAAGATGGATGATGACCCCTTTTTGACTGGGATTCCCGCGTAGGATTAACCAGAACGTCCCATAAAATGCAACCAAAAATAGTATCCAGACCGCAAAAAACGACCAGTTTTTCCAATCTGGTTTCCAAAGTCCCTTTCTGATGCCAAAGGCAAATTTCACGGAACGAATTAAGCTCCACAAACTGATAAGCACCGTGACCCCAATCGAGATGAGGATATAGGGTAATTTCAATCCAATGCGCGTTGTCAATAATTGATCAACCTCGATACGAAAATCAGGGACCGCAAACCAATAAATCAAAAACAACACACTATGTAAAAGGAGAATTAAAGCAAGAAAAAAATGAACTCTGACCAATAACCGGTTTTCTGATGGCTTCTGTTCCATGATAACCTTTCTACTCTAATCACATTGCTTTTCCCTCCTATCATTATAGCGATAAAACCAAAAATTTGAAAATTAATCTCGGTAAGAAGCAGTAGACATCGGCCATTGGTCTCATCAGCAAATAATGGCTGAAAAATTGAATGGTAAAATAAATTCACATCAACAATGCTGAGTATACCCATATGACCTTAATCACCAAGAAAATTAAACGCTATCTTCGGGGAAAGTTTAGATCCGATTTGTCCGCTGGTCTGACCGTTGCCATGGTTGTTATCCCCCAATCCATGGCCTATGCGGCTATTGTTGGGATTAACCCCGTTTTCGGCTTATTCACCGCCATCATTCCAACCATCATCGCCGCAATCTTCGGAAGTTTTCCCTTCTTGATTACTGGTCCGACCAATCCAACCGCCCTGGTGACGGCTAGTGTTTTATTGCCCTACGCAACTCGACCTGATTATTTCGAGTTTGTGGTGGCTTTGGCGATTTTCTCAGGAGTCATCAACCTCTCGTTCGGCCTTCTTAAGATGGGCTTCCTGTCCCGATATATTTCCAATTCTGTCCTGGTCGGATTTCTCACAGCAGTTGGCATCTTGGTCATTATTAATCAGTTGGGCAGTTTGTTAGGTCTTCAACTTATCAGAGCAGGCGGCTCATGGGGAGCAATCACACAAATTATTGCGAACTTCTCTGAAATAAATCCCTACGCATTAATCATTGGCGTATTGAGTATTGGCATTATGTTGACTGTACGCTCCTTGAATAAGAATCTTCCTGCTGCACTGATGACAATTGTCATTGCCAGCCTGTTGGTTTTCTTCACAGGTTGGGGTGGTGAACAAAATGTGCGCATCGTGAGCGACACAGGTTTACCGGAAAGAATCGCCTTGGGATTTCACCTGCCAGACATTCCAACAAGTGAAATCACCTCCCTCGCCCTCTCAGGCGTCGCAGTGGCATTATTCGGCTTTATGGAGACGGTCTCAATCAGTAAATCGATGAGTCAAATGTCTGGAAAACCATTTAACCCCTCCAGAGAAATGATCGGGCAAGGCTTAGCTTGTTTTGTGGGTGGTTTTTTCCAATGTATCCCATCCTCCGGATCACCATCCCGTACGGTGATGAATGTGGTTAACGGTGCTAAAACTCGCTTTGCTGCGATTTTCTCTGGGTTAAGTGTCTTGATATTCTTACTACTCTTTTCACGATTGATCAGTTTTATTCCTATTCCAGCCTTAGCAGCTGTGGTAATTATCTCTGCCGCAGGTCTGATCAATATCAACCTGATAAAAATGACCTGGCAATCCCATCTCAAAAGTGGTGTGGCCATGGCTATCACCTTTGTGTCAGCCCTGACCTTACCACTTCAATATGCCATCTACCTGGGCATTCTCTCCACAATTCTGATCTACCTCGGTGAAAAG
>P_1C_Sed_3_UnCtyDRAFT_1000227_pt1 | contig 11823 bp, 11 predicted proteins | sample Pon1CUnioCityCA_FD_10233 | JGI IMG/M metagenome (IMG submission 10233) | reverse complement strand
GGGGTATGCGTTGGGGTGACCGTCGCTACCGGTGTCAGCATCCTGGGATCTGCCAAGGCCTGAAGCTTGGCGGCTTGCAGTGTGCCATCACCTGGGGCGACGGCTCGAACAATGACCACGGAGCCTATCACGGGCTGTCCCTCAACGACCGTGTCGTCATCCAGGGCTACGATCAGCCCGCCGACTATCCAGAAGCCTTCGCCGATTTCCTGCAGCTCCCCCCGGAAGTCGAGTTCCGCTTGCTGTCCAGTATCTAGCACTTGCCTTACTTCGCGCTGGCGCTCCAGACGGTGCTCGATGCGCAACTGCTCGCGCGCCACGGGGTCTAGCGTCACGGAAAGCTGAATCTTCTCACCGAACCGCTTGAGAGGATAAAGCGCCTGACCGGGCAAGCTATCGGTAGCAGATACGAAAAGGCTGCCTGCTGCTAGACCTACCAGGAGAAGGATGGCGGCCAACGTCAAGGCAGCCCGGAGCACAGGGCGAGAATGCGCACCTCTTGCCAGTCTCCAGATCCATCCGAGTGCAGCAGGCTTATGAGCGTTTTTGCGGGCCGCCGATTGTTCGACGGCATCCAGCATCTGGGTGCGATGGATTTCTACGGCGTCTGCATCGGGCCGCGGCGTGGGGACGCCTCTTCACCGCTGATGCCAGGCTGACCAGAGGAAGGAGATCGTCCGCATGATCAGGGTAGCGCGCCAGGCAGTCTTCCACGCTAGCACCTTCCCTAAGCAGTTTCAGGCAGTCATCCAGTGCAGTATCGAATTTACGGCTCATAGCAGCGTTCTTTCATGATCGCGCGGCGTAGTGATGCTAACGCGCGATGCTGCAAGGACTTGACGGCTCCCTCCGTCTTGCCGAGAAGGTCTGCGACCTCCCTGTTGGTGCGTCCCTCAAGCAACTTGTGCAGGATCACACGCTGCTGGTCTTCCGTCAGGTGCCTCAGTGACCTGACCAGACAATCTCTCGTGAGTCCACGCTCGGCAACCTCGGGCGGGCCTGGAGCAGGAGTCGCCCATTCTTCCTCAAGGTCGACGCGGCCCAACTGGGCCTTCTTGCGCTGATGATCGATTAGCAGGTTGCGTGCGATCGTGTACAACCAGGCGAGAAGCGGTCTGCCACGATAGCTGAATCTGCCAATCTTTGACACCAGACGCAGAAAGACCTCTCCCGTAAGGTCCTCTGCAACCTGCACGTCATTGACGCGATAGTACAGGTATGCATATACGGCATCGTGGTGGCGCGTATAGATTTCGGCAAAGGCAGTCTGATCGCCTCTTTTAGCGCGTTTGACTAACTGCGCTTCGTCATCGCGATGCATTATCTATACTCTTAACGACAATCTGCGCTAGACGATACGGGTAGGCCGGACGGATCGTGATCTTTCACCGGGCTGCAACACTTGGAGTGCGGCTGGCACCCGCCCTGTCTGAGCCAGGTGCTCGATGCCTGGAGGGCAGGTGTCCCAGGATGAGGGTCAGTGGTGGGGCCAGCGCTAGCTACTCCTGGATGCCCTCGTCTCTTCAACCTGCTCTTGGATCCAGGGATATGTCCGGGCGATGCCGTCCTTGAGGAAGAAGCGTGCCCGCCAGCCAATAGAATAGATCCGTTCGTTGCTAAAGTTGCGTGATTGCACACCGACCGGACCGGCAATGTGGTTGAGGTGGATCGACTTGCCGGCGATCTTGGATATCGTTGAGGCAAGCTCATCTACAGTGACATATTCGGGGCATCCGATATTTACCGGCCCCACGAGATCTGAATGCATGAGCATGTAGATGCCTTCCACCATATCGTCGACATAAGTATACGAGCGGATTGCGCTGCCATCGCCCCAGACGTCAATCGAGCCGCCGGCCTCAGCCTCAGCGACTTTGCGGCACAGTGCCGCCGGTGCCTTTTCCCGCCCGCCAGTCCATGTGCCTTCCGGGCCATAACAGTTCTGAAAGCGCGCAATACGAACAGCCATGCCACGGTTGCGCTCGTATGCCATGGCGATGCGCTCCGCATAAAGCTTCTCCCATCCATACTCGTTGTCTGGGTTCGCAGGAATGGCCTCGGCCTCGGTCATTTCGGGCTCGCCCGGTTCCATATCCCGATAGACGCAGACTGAAGAGGAGAAGAAGTATCGAGGAACACCCATTTTCCAGGCATTGTGGGTCATATGGATATTGATCAGGGCGCTGTTGCGCATGATCTCGCACTCGGCGTTGGAGATAAAGCCCATGCCGCCCATGTCGGCTGCAAGCTGGTATACTTCATCGAACGTCCGATCACCCAGCATCAGTGCGCGCTGGCAATTTTCCTCCTGCCGCAGGTCCAGCAGCAAAAAGTCGTCAGCCTGGGTAGGTGCGAATTCGTGCTCCTTGATGTCTACGCCGCGAACCCAGTATCCCTCTGCCTTCAGCTTTTTGGTCAGATGTCCACCGATAAAGCCTCCGGCTCCACAAACCAAAGCTTTTCTCATCATTCATCCTTCCCAATACCAGATTCTGATAATTGACTTTGAGTCCTATGGTGCTCTACATGGCCTGCTTCGTGCAGAGTGGCGCAGCTTGGCCACATTATCAGGGAATCTCCGTCTCGCACGGGGCTGCAGCATCAAGCGCGGTGCTGCTGGGTCCCGGTTGGGCCATGATGCGAGCAATGTGGCGCAGTCCCAGCCACCATTGATCTTTGGGCCGCCTGAACTCTTTATCGCTTAGCCGCGGCAGATCCTCCAACCCGGTGAACTGTATCTTGCCGCCATGCAAGCCAATAGCGGCCGCGGTCGGACTTGGTCTAGCTGCCTGAGCGATCAAAAAGTCGATGCAGTTTGCTGCCAGACGAGTAGCCTGAATGCGGTCAAAGGGGGAGGGGTCGCCGCCCTGCTGCATATGTCCAAGGATCGCCTGGCGCACATCAAAGAGGTCTCCGCCTTCCTTCTCGAAAAGGGGACACATAAAATCCACAGTGTACAGCGGATCGGCGTGCTCGTTGCGGATCATCAGCCCCAGACGCTTGCCCAGCTGAAATCCCTCCACAAGTTGGTCCACGTCGGTCTGAAGGTCCAATAGGGAGAGGGATTCTTCGGGCAGGTAGACGCGCTCTGCGCCTGTGCCCAATCCGGCGATCAGGGCCAGGTAGCCGCAGTCGCCCCCCATCACCTGTACAACGAAGCAGCGCCGGGAGGCTACGGCCGATTGCTTGATCTTGTCCACCGCAGAGATAATGCAGTTCAGTGCTGTGTCGGCACCGATGCTTAGCTGAGATCCGGGCAGGTTGTTGTCGATGGAGGCTGGCAAGCAGACGATGGGAATATCAAAGGTGGGAAACCGGTCGCGCCTGCGAAAGACCTCGTACGCTGCCTGGTACCCGTCCCACCCGCCTATCATCAGGAGCCCGTCAATGCTGTGCTTCTCAATCTGCCGGGCTATGGCGTAAAAGTCCTTGAGCATGGGAATGCTCCGATTGGTGCCCAACTCGGCGCCACCCCTGGATACCCAGCCGCTCACGCTCATCCAGTCCATTTCGTCGACATCGCCATCTGCCAGTCCCACAAAACCATTCCTTACGGCTAGCATGGTGTGGCCTTTGTCGAGGCCGAGCCGGACGGCCGCACGCACGGCAGTGTTCATGCCGGGAGCAGGCCCTCCACAGTGCAGTACGGCGAGGCGGAGCTGTCGCTGATCGGGCGACGGCGCATGGGGTTGCGCCCGGAGCAACGTGCGCAGGGTGCGGAACGAGTCAGAGAAGCTGCCGCCGCGCATGGCCATTGCCGTCTCGTAGTCCTGATCGGCAATCACCTTGGCTACCTGCTGGGTCTCTTTGACGCTGTCCATAAGAGGGGAAGAGATCACATCGTGCTGGCGAATGCCAACCAGCAAGGGCTCCTTGACTGCTGCGGCGGAGAGTAGTTCCTCGACAGCGGCGTGACCCAACACAGTGCTCATGTACCGGTCAAAGGCGCTGGGCGAACCGCCGCGTTGCACATGGCCAAGAATTGTGATCCGTACGTCCACACCCAAGCGCTCTTCAAGCACCTGTTTTACATAAGAGGATGTGATAGGGTTGCCAAACCGGTCTTGAGCTCCTTCGGCGACTATCACTGTGCTGTGACGGCGGCCGATGTCTCGCCCGGCTTTGAGCCGCTGGCACATCAGCTCTTCCCAGTTATCCACATTGGGCGGATTCTCGGGAATCAGGACCCAGTTTGCGCCGGTGGCCAGGCCACTCATCAATGCCAGATAACCGCAATGGCGTCCCATCACCTCGATCACGAAAGTTCGGTGATGACTAGCAGCCGTGGTTGATATGGCGTCAACGGCTTCGGTGATGCGGTGCAATGCGGTGTCAGCCCCGATGGTCATGTCAGTGCCAAACATGTCATTGTCAATGGAACCAACCAAACCGACTATGGCCAGCTGGGGGTGGGCGTCTACCTCTTCCTGGGTGATCTCACCCGCTTCTGCCAGCTCGGCGAGCAACTCGGGCCATTCCTGGCGAAAGATGTTGGCTCCCGTGAGGCTTCCGTCTCCACCGATGATGACAAGACGGTCTATGCCGCGGGACACGAGGTTCCGGGCTGCTTTTTGTCTTCCCTCGCGCTTTCTGAACTCGGCACAGCGTGCAGAGCCAATAGAGGTGCCTCCCTGTTGGAGAATGCCTCCGACCGAGTCCCAGTTCATCTTGGCAATGTACTCGCCGCCTGCAACCATGCCCTGATAGCCTTCATAGATTGCATACACTTGGGCGCCACACTCGAGAGCAGTGCGGACTACTGCTCTAACGGCAGCGTTCATGCCCGGTGCGTCGCCACCGCTTGTAAGTACGCCAAGGCACTTTGACTTGCTGTCAGACATTTTACTCTCCCTTGTGGCTTGCGCGAGTCGGTTGTGGCTCCTGGTCAGTCTCCCAGAGTAGCGACCATGACTGCTTTGATCGTGTGCAGGCGGTTCTCAGCTTGGTCAAAGACCACCGAGTGCTCGGACTCGAAGACATCATCAGTCACCTCCATGCCATCGAGTCCGAACTTCTGGTATATCTCCTCGCCGATCTTGGTTTCGCGATTGTGGAAAGAGGGAAGGCAGTGAAGGAACTTGACGGATGGATTCTTGGTCATGGCCAGCGTATCCAAGCTGACTTGGTACGGCTTGAGCAGGTCGATCCGCTCTTTCCAGACAGAATCGGGTTCGCCCATCGAGACCCAGACATCGGTATGAATATAGTCAACGTGCTCGACTGCCTGGGCCACATCGTCCGTCAGCGTGAGCCGGGCGCCTGTGGTGGAGGCTATGGAGCGGCAGGTGTCGACCAGTTCTTCATTGGGCCAAAGCCCGCGTGGGGCGCATAGCCGGACGTCCATGCCCAGCTTGCATCCGCCGACCATCAATGAGTTGGCCATGTTATTTCGTGCATCGCCGAGATACGCGTAGGAGAGCTGGGACAGCGGTTTCGTGGCATGTTCCTCCATTGTAAGCATGTCGGCCAGGATCTGCGTGGGGTGGAACTCGTTCGTCAACCCATTCCAAACAGGCACACCTGCATACTGAGCCAGCTCCTCGACAGTCGTCTGAGCGAAACCCCTGTACTCGATGCCATCGTAGATCCGGCCCAGCACTCGTGCAGTGTCCTTCATCGACTCTTTGTGGCCTATCTGCGAGCCTGATGGACCCAGATAGGTGACATGAGCGCCCTGGTCGTAGGCGGCAACCTCGAAGGAGACCCGTGTTCGCGTCGACGATTTCTCAAAGATGAGCGCAATGTTCTTGCCCGCCAGTCGGGGCTGTTCATAGCCGCCATATTTGGCTGCTTTGAGGTCCGCCGACAGTTGGAGAAGAAACTGGATCTCTCGGGGACTGAAGTCCAGGAGCTTTACAAAGCTACGATTCCGCAGATTGAATGCCATGGTACCCTCCTGTTCCTCCTGACGGAGGCCTGTAGATTGTGAGGTGCTGCACGCGATGTAGTATACCGCAACTCACGCGTGCTGGCAACATTACTGGTACGGCAATAGTTTGGGTGGCAGAGCGCCTGTTGTATCATAATCTGGAATTGCCAATGGTAGGCAACTGATCTATACTTCGGCGATCGCATCAACAGAATTGCTCGGGGAAGGGAGCAGGTATGGCTGCTTATCAGACGCCTGCCGGCGGAGTCATAACCTCACTGATAAACTGGTCGCGCCAGCGTCTACCGCGCTGGCTCGATCAACACAAGCTTTCGGAATCCGGCGTAATTATGCTTACCGCGTTGATCGTTGGTGTCGGAGCCGGGCTTGGTGCAGTCGTCTTTCGCTGGCTTATTGACAGTGTGCAGCATCTGGCCTACGGTGGTCTTGGCGGGCTACTGGAGAGCGTGTCGCCCCTGCACCTGTTGATTATTCCGGCACTGGGTGGTGCGATTGTCGGGCCATTGGTCTGGAGATTCGCCCGAGAGGCCAAGGGGCACGGCGTTCCAGAGGTAATGGAGGCTATTGCGCTGCGGGGCGGGCGCATTCGACCAAGAGTGGCCGTGGTCAAGGCACTGGCCTCTGCAGTGTGCATCGGCACCGGCGGCTCGGTAGGGCGTGAAGGCCCGATTGCCCAGATTGGATCGGCGTTAGGCTCTACTATCGGACAACTCTTTCACCTGTCTGACGAACGGGTGCGCAACCTGGTGGCCTGTGGCGCGGCTGGTGGCATTGCTGCTACCTTTAATGCGCCTATCGCAGGATCGGTCTTTGCGCTGGAAGTGATCCTGGGCCAGTTTCATTCTGTCTATTTCGGGGCAGTCGTCATCTCTTCTGTTGTGGCAAGCGTCGTGGCCCATGCCTTTGAGGGGGACACGCTGGCGTTTGCCGTCCCTGCCTATTCCCTGATCAGCCCATGGGAGCTGATCTTCTATGTGCTGCTGGGCCTGCTGGCGGCAGTAACTGCCGTGGCCTTTACCCGACTGCTCTACTTTTCCGAGGACCTGTGGGATCGTATTGCGTTTCCGGAGTATCTAAAGCCGGTGATTGGAGGCCTCTTGCTAGGCCTCATGGGTATTCTTGTGCCAAAGATAGCAGGTTTCCCCCGGATTTTTGGTGTGGGATATGATACGATCACCCAGGCCCTATCCGGGGAACTCGTGCTGCAGGTCACAGTTGTGCTTCTGTTCGCCAAGGTGCTTGCTACTGTCATCACCCTGGGCTCTGGCGGCTCGGGTGGTGTATTTGCCCCATCGCTATTCATCGGGGCGATGCTGGGCGAGGCCTTTGGCCAGATTGTACATGGGCTCTTTCCAGAGATCACGGCGCCGATGGGCGCATATGCCATGGTGGGCATGGCTGCTGTATTCGGTGGCGCCGCTCACGCGCCGGTAACGGCCATTCTCATTCTATTCGAGATGACTGGCGACTACAAGATCATCCTGCCTCTCATGCTGGCCACAGTAATCAGCACCCTTGTTTCCCGGCTGATCAGCCCTGAATCGATCTATACGCTAAAGCTGACGCGGCGTGGAGTTCATTTGAGCCAGGGACAAGACATAGATGTGATGCAGAGTATCACGGTGGGTGAGGCGATGACGACCGAAGTGGACACCGTATCGGTCAACATGTCGCTGGACGATCTGGCTGACGAGTTTGCACGCTCTCACCATCACGGGTTCCCTGTCCTGGACGATGCAGGCGAACTCGTAGGCGTGGTGAGCATACAGGATTTGGAGTGGGCCAAGGCCGCGGGGCCGACTGAGGGAAGGGTGGCGGGAGACATTGCCACCAAGGAGGGGCTCCAAGTCGCCTACCCATATGAACCTATGTGGAAGGCACTGCGCCGGCTGGGCCGGCGCGATCTGGGCCGCCTGCCAGTGGTAGAAGAGGAAGGTTCGCAGCGGCTGGTGGGGATGGTGCGCCGCGCGGATATCATCCGTGCCTACGATCGGGCGATTGCGGCACGCGCTCACCACCAGCATCGTGCCGAGATGCTGCGCTTGGGCCCAGTGGATGATGCAAGGCTCATGCANTTCCGCATTCCCTCAGGCTCCCCTGTGGTGGGGCAGCGTATCAGCGACCTGCGACTGCCTGAGGAGTGTCTGATCATCTCGGTCAGGCGGGGCCGGAAGCTGCATATGGCACACGGCTACACGACCCTGGAAAAGGGCGATCGGGTGACGCTCTTTTCAGCTTCCGAGTGTATGCTAGATGTGGAGGGTCTCCTGACTGGTAGCCCAGAGGATTAGGCGGAGCGAACGTGCGCGGTTTGGGTTTGCTGCGCCAAGCCGCTGGTCGGGAATTGAGCGCAGCTCAAGACAGAGATGCAGCGATCTGCCTGGCCCAGTCCGCGGCACGATCTAGCTCACCCTCCAGCAGTGGGCCCTCGGTACCGCCTACGTAGAACGGTTCTGGGGGCACAAGCAGCACTCCGCCTTTCTTCTTAAGCCTGTCCGCAATGGGCTCGGCGGCATAGCCAAAGAGCCTGACGAAAAATGCCAGGATCTTGACTCTTTCGATTTCAGCTACTGTTATCCGCGTGTCAAAGGCCGCAACCTTGACGCCTCTCAGACCTCCGTTCGGGATGCTTTTCAGCATTGCCGTCGTGGGGCCAGTCGGGCTGAACCTCTGAGTCGGTGAGCCGACGATCAGTAGCGTTAGCCCGGTGATATGCGATGGCCCGAAATCACCCACGCGTACTACCTCGACGTCCTCCTTCGAGCCGAGGGCGTCGCCAATCGCCCGGGCGACTTGCTCCGTGTTGCCATAGGCTGAGTCGTAGACTACTACTGCTTTCATAGGGAAGAACTCCTTCTGTTCCGGCTGCGGGATGCTCCTAGTTGGCGTCGGTACTGTGCAGTTCCTTGCCAATCTCGGCAGCCCAGGCGCTGATGGCGTCCCAATCCCGAAAGTCGCCGACTGGCGTCTTTATCCTGTTGAGCACCCACTTCTCGAGAAAGTTGAGTTTGCTCGCATCGAGCGCGCCATGAAATACGGCAATATCGCGGGGTTGGATGTGGTCAATGACCGGCTGCAGGCTGCTGGGAAATCGCCATCCCTGCAGCAATTCCACTGGGTCTCCCTCTCCCGTGGGACCGCTGGAGAACAACCACACCGGTCGCTGCGCCAGCTCGGCCTCGTGGGCTTGCAGGAACCTGACGGCCTCTTTACGCCAGCGCCCGATGTACACGCCACTGCCCAGTACAACAGCGCTGTACGCCGAGAGATCGCTGACCTTGTCGGCTGAGCGCACATCGCATTCCAACCCTGTGCCTGCCAGTACCTCGCCGATCCTTTCGGCAATCTCTGCTGTCGCTCCGTACTTGGTGCCATATGCCACCAGAACCTTCTGCATTTACTCCTCCTCTTTCTGTGTTTTCGGCTCAGTCTTTGGCCGTCGATGCAATTCCGCGGATCGACTTGGTACTAGGTTTCACTGCCGACAAGATCCTTCGCCCAGGCAGCAGCGCGCGCGATCTCTCCCTTCTTGAGTGGGCCTTTCTTGAGCCCCCTGACGAAGAACCCGCCTGGTTCACCGGCGATCGTCCACCCGCTTTCGCTTAGAAGCACAGCAATTTTCGGTGCTGCGAAACCGCCCCATCGCTCGAGAAACCTCCAAGACAACCGTGTGTCAAAGGTCGCCGCCCTGGCGTCTCCATGCGCAGGTGGGCCAACGCGATCAACCAGCGCCTGAGTCGCCTCGGTGGGCAGAGCCCCGTGCGTCGGAGAGCCGACGATGAGCAGATCAGCGCTGGCCAATTCAGTGGGGTCCGCTTCGTCCACTCTCTGCGCCCGCAGTTCGCCCGGCATCACCTCCGCAATGGCGTGCGCAATCATCTCCGTGTTCCCGTGTACCGAGTCGTACACAACCAGGATCTTCATCTCTCACCTCCTGGCCTAGAATACACCATAATAGTGTGTTCTTCCTGACATCCTTCTGGCATCTTTTTGATACTGTATCACGCTTTTGCACCAGGAGCAAGAACTGGAGGCATCGGATCAGCCCGAGCTTGGGCTCAACAGGAATCGGTGGGAAGGATACTCCGTCCGGGCAATGCGAAATCCTCCATATGGCGGATGCGCCCACGGTAGTCCCGTGCTATAATGAAGAGGGCTTACGGTAGAGGCGCAGTTGGCAGGGGAGGGCGATATCATGTGTTTCTCGGCAGAAGCAAGTTTCGCAGCCAGTGGGGTCTTGGCTGCCAGCAGCGTGGCTATCTCGCGGATACCAAAGGAGAGATCCAGTGTCCCGCTCTCGACGTTCCCGGCAATCTTTGCCGCGCACCAGTTCATTGAGGGCATTTTGTGGCTGAATCACGATGGCGTACTGCCCGATGCATACAAGACTGGCGCAGTCTATGCCTATGTCCTGATTGCCTACGTGCTGTGGCCTATCTTTGTGCCCTTTGCGGTCTATCTGACCGAGACCGAGCGGAGGCGGCGGCTCATCATGCTGCTTTGCCAGGCAGTTGGCCTGGGGGTGGGGATGTGGATCCTGATCGGCAATGTGGGCGCTCCCCTCGATGTTTCCGCTGACTGCTGCAGCCTGTCGTATCACGTGAATGTGCCAGACTTGCTCATCGTTCCGTACCTCTTGGCGGTATCGATTCCATTCCTGGTTTCAAGCCAGAGTGGTCTGAGGCTCTTTGGCTTGGCCCTTGCAGCTTCGTGCGCCGCTGCAGCTGTGCTGGCGTCTGCGGCTACTTTTCCCTCAGTGTGGTGCTTCTTTGCCGCCGTGCTCAGTGCGGGCTTGTACCTGCACTTACATATTGCCGCCGACACGATTAGCCACCAGCATGGCAACAGGGCAAGCACTGGGGCGACTGCAGGCTAGCGTTTCAGCCGCGAAATGAGGCTACCGCGGTGGGCTCGCTGTCAAAGATCTCGAATTGGCCAAGGTAGCCTGCCGCTTCCAGGGTGCGCCTTACCTCACGTCCCAGGTTTGTAAGCTTGAGTGCTGCTCCTTTGCTCATGGCCAGTTTCGCTGACTTGCCCAACTCGCCGAGGCCGGAGGAGTCCATCAAGTCCAGTTGATCCATGTTGATGAGGATCTGCTTGACGCCCCGGCTGGTGAGGCGTTGCACTGTGTCATAGAGCACGGCTGTGTCCCCCACGATGAGCTTGCCATCGAGGTAAATGATGGAAACATCTTCTTTCACCTTCGTCGTACTTGTGATCACAATCTCTTCTCCTTTCGATCGATTGCGGCTGGATTCTATGCTGTTATGGCATCTGACACTATGCGCGGACGGCTGGCTCGTTGCTGTGACACTGTGACACTAGACACTATGACACTGTTTTGCGGGTGCCATCGAACTTCCGCACTTTTGGTGTACGCTTGGTTTGCACATGACATGCCGCCAATGTGTCCCGCTGGCTACCGCGCGAACTGTCACGGCAACAGATCTAGCAGTGCCCTACGCCTCGCAAGTGCTCAGTGTACTTGCAGACGGCCGTCAGGTCAAATAGTGGAACAGGCCCAGAAGTACTGGGACGTGGGTTGCCCTGAGGGACCGACGGCTGGCATTCGGTTGGATGTTATTTCAGCGCAGCAATTCTGAGGCGGAGCGAGCGAGCTTCTGGCGTGTCACCACAATACGCGATATTGCCCTGTGCAGCTGCCAGGCCAGCACGGATTCCGGTCTCCAAGAACCACATGCCAATCTCCGGGTCCGGGCATACAGCAGGCCAACAGGTGTCGAGCAGCGGAGCAGTGTAGTCCAGGAGTAATCGGCACTCTTCGGCGAGACGGATGGGGGTTTCCGTCGCTTGCAGCCAGGCCCGTGTTCGTGTAGATGAGGACGCTGCCGAAGATCTGGCGTCTAGAACCGCGCGATAGGCACGGTCGTCGGCACTGGCCAGATCGACCAGTGAGGCTCGCTGCTCCTCAG
>P_1C_Sed_3_UnCtyDRAFT_1000226_pt1 | contig 11840 bp, 6 predicted proteins | sample Pon1CUnioCityCA_FD_10233 | JGI IMG/M metagenome (IMG submission 10233) | reverse complement strand
AGGATCTGGGACATTGCTTGTGATTCTTGTTTTTGAGTTTCTTTATTGGATGTATGCCAGTAAGCCTCAATTAAGCTGGCGATGGATTCGCCTTGCGCCAGTGTTTTCAAACGAATTGTGCCCACATAGGTTTGCACGACCACATCAGCAAAGTCGAATAAACTACCAATGCGCGAACGCTCCAAACCGACTGACATAATGGTCGATAAAGGCGCTTCTTTTCGGCTGTCATAAATAAAGGCTACTTTTTCGATCCAGGCTGCCCGTTTATTGGTCAGCACAAAATAATCGTTGCGCCAATCAATAACGGTCCAAATGGACCAAAAAATCGTCCCAGGAATGGCAATGGTCATCAAGATCCATCCAAAGGGCTTACCAGGTGCCCATGCGGTTAATAAAAGGATTGAAACGAGTAAAAGGAGCACCCCTGTTAATATTGGAAAAACCATTTTAAACCACAAGTAAATGGGATGACGACGAGTCATCACATGCACATTTTCATCTTCCCGCAACCATGGGAAAGCGATTTCTGTGGAAAGGCGACGGCTACGAATGAGAACGTCAAGTTTCTCTTCAACACCAAATAAATCATCTTTAATCGCTAAATAATGATCAACGCTTAGCATCAGGAGGACGGTCTTTCCTGAAGAAACGGCTGAATAATATCGAGGGTCGTCGTACAATAAGGCTTCTTCACCAAAAAAGTCACCAGGCTGTAAGGTTTCAAAAAGGACATCTCCCCCTGCCTCCCTTACCAGCAAGCTTACATGACCTTCATTGACCATAAACATGGCTTCAGAAGCACTTCCTAGGGCAAATATAACCTCACCATCACGATAAACATTGATCTGGAACAAACCCGCCAAACGGTTAAGTTCAGGTTCACCAAGATGTCCAAATAAGGGCGCCCTGTTGAGTAATTCGATGATCTCACGATATTCAATCAACATATCACAAGTATAGAACATCTTCTGCGTTTAATAAACGGTTGATACCGACAATTGTCCCGCCGTGGTAATGTTAACATATATAAAAAATATTGATTCTTTTATTATTTTATTTTATAATAAAAACGATAAATTATATCCGATTTTTCTAAGGGTTAAGAAAAAGGTTTCATGAATTGCACTTATTGCCAGTCAGAGCTCAACCCTGAAGTCCATTTTTGTAAGCAATGTGGACATCCTGTACCTGTGGATTCTTCCCTTGAGGATTTATTTTTCTCACGACTCTCATCCTTAGCGCCGCCCTCCTTTGTCCGTAAGGTTCGATCTGCACCTTACCTCGGCAAAGAAAGGCGAACTGTCACGGCGGTAATGTTTACAATCGCCAACCTTGAAACCTTTGCGCAGGCTATCCCAGAGAAAGATCGCAGTTCCATCATCAACCGCGCGCTAGATCACTTCGCAAAAATAATTTTTCAATATGAGGGGACGATCGCAAAGTACTGGCAACATACCCTTTTAGCATTTTTTGGAGCACCCATCTCCCATGAAGACGACCCATTGAGGGCAGTTCATGCTGCAGATGCCATCCGAAAAGAGGTTAATAACTATAGCGAAGAACTTCTCGCCAAATACGGCATTCCAGTCCAACTCAGGATGGTGATTAACACCGGGCAAATTATCATTGGTGATATCAAATCAAACCTAAAATTTGATTTTCAATCCTTGAATAACACCCTTGAATGCCTGGATACCGCGTTAAAGGCAAAAATTCCGCGTTGTGAGGTAATTCTCTTTAATGAGACCAATAATTTCGTCAAACCCTTCATTAAGAGTGAAAAATTACAAGAACTTTTCTGCCCTCAACGTAAACGAACCCTAATCCTTTGGCGCTTGGATCAACTTTTATCCGAACCCAACCATTTTCGGCGTATCAAAATGATCCAAAATACTACCCTTATTGGGCGTGAGAGAGAGTTAGATCAATTATTAGAGCTCAGTGAGACCGTACTTGCGGGTTTAGGGCGAGTGGGAATGATTTATGGCGATCCCGGTATCGGTAAATCACGCCTCATTCTGGATTGGAAAAGTCGGATGAAATCCATGGATAAACTCTCACCTCTGCGTTGGATTCAAGCGAACGGTCTGGCTTTTGGCAGAGAATTAGCCTATCATCTTATGAAAAACCTCATCCGCTCAGCTTTAGATGTCCCAGATACCGCTTCTAAAGAGAAATTACGGGTCAACCTAAAGGCGACCCTGAACAACTTAAACCTGATTGAGGAACAAAACCTTTATCTCTATCTTGCCCACCTGATAGAAATCCCACTATCTGAGTCAGAAGAAGTGCGTATTCACAGCTTAAATGCATCCGAATTGCGCGCCCAATATTTACAGGCAATTCGAACCTTCTTTCGTCACTTAGCCCAAAAACAACCTCTGATGATCATCCTCGAGGACTTACATTGGGCTGATATTTCTTCCCTCGAACTCTTAAGCGATTTGCTCCCATTAACCGCTTCTTCCCCCATCTTATTTTGTTTGGTTTCAAGGCTTGAGCGCAACACCATCGGTTGGGACTTGATTACGGACGCCCTGGATAAAATCGGTTCACGGCTGACGCAAATTGAACTTCACAATCTTAATAAAATGGAAAGCTTATCACTCATCCAGGAATTACTGGAAGCTGAAGAAATTCCCGAAGATATCCAGGAAATGGTGCTGGAAAAATCGGAAGGCAATCCCTATTTCATCGAAGAATTAATTCGCATGTTAATCAATGAGGGCGTCCTAACGCAAGAAGATCAAAAATGGATTCTCACATCAGATATCGATCCCGAGAAGATACCCAATAGCTTACAAGGGTTATTGATCGCTCGCATTGATCGTCTGCCGCCAGAACCGCGCTTAACCTTGCGGGTGGCCAGTATTATTGGTCGGAGTTTTCAAGAAAAAGTGATCAAGCAGGTGATGGCCGATCATGCACCCGACATCGAACCTATGGAACAACTCAGCTTGCTCGAATCGATGGGTCTGGTAAAAATTGCCCAAGTGAATCCCGAATTGACTTATAAGTTTCAGCATATTCTCATGCAGGATGCGGCCTATAACTCCATTCTTGATATGGATCGTAAGAACCTGCACCTTAGTGTTGGCAAAAGCCTCGAGATTTTATACCCTGATCAATCAGAACGGCTTGCATCACAACTCGGGCATCATTTTTTTGAGGGCGGTCATAGTGAAAAAGCGTATGAGTATTTCGATATGGCAGGCCATGTGTCGATGGAAGCCTTTGCCATTACTGAAGCGGAAACCTATTTCCACCGGGCTTTACAATTGACAAAAGACCCAGCGCAAATCGCCCACCTTCAAACGGATATTGGGAAACACCGCGAAGCCGTCAAAGTGTGGAAAGAAGCCATCGATTATTATCATCAATCAAATAACACCGACCGACTGGCAAGAATTTATGCTTGGGCAGCGCGATCTGCCTGGTGGGCATATGATCCAAAGCGCAATTTAGAAATTGCTCAAGAAGGGCTCAAAGCGGTTGAAGGGGCGGTTGAAAGTCCCGATATCGCTTATCTGATTCATGAAACTGGCCGAGCTTACTTGTTCAATAATCAACCAAGAAAAGCCCAAGCCTATTGTGAGCAAGCCCTGGAAATGGCAACCCGCTTAGATGCCTTTGATGTGCAAGCTGAGGCTTTGGCCACCATTGGCATCCTGCCGACGATTAAGCCTCAACGAGCGATCGCTGCCCTGGAAAAGGCCATCGATATCAGCGAATCAAACAACCTGTACAGCTCTGCCTCCCGGGCATACATCAACCTCGCCGCGGTGATGGACAAAATTGGAAAGATGCGCCAAGCCCGCGATTACCGAAAGAAGGCCATCCAATTAGGGAGCAAATCAGGCAATGTCGCTGAACAATCTCTCATCCTTCAGGCCATCATCCAAGCCTCTCTTTGGTTAGCCGATTTTGAAGAAGTTGAATCCCTCATCGAAAAATTGCAACAGATTAACAATCAAGAAAATGGCTATCTAGATGAGAACGCCTTGAATTTGCTGTATTACAAAGGGTCACTAGCACACTATAAGGGTAATTTCACCGATGCCATTGAAATCTTCACAGAGTTGAATGACCGCAGTCGGCAATCCAACGACCTGGCGAATATGATTCAAGCAAACCGATCTCTGGTTGAAGTAACCATCGAGTCTTATCTTTTGGAAAATAAAGAAGGTGGACAATTCAACCTGGATATTGTCACGAGGATGATGAATGATGTCCTCAAATTTGTTCCGAATCAATCTGACTATGAAGATATTTCAACACAATGTCTCCTGAGCGATTTAAATGCCTTACAAGGCAACCTAAAAGAAGCGCAAAAGGCCTTGGACCTTGCAAGGAGGCTCTATCATCAAAGACCGACCTTCCCTGATCGATTTCGTCTGAACATTAGTGCAGCACGGCTAGCTACCGCACACAACAACCTTAACAAAGCGATAGAAGCCTATTTGGCATCCTTGAATCTGATTGAGAAAATGGAAGGAAAGTGGTTAAGAGCACGAACGATGGTTGAATTAGGAGATGCCCATTTGAAGCGCAATGAACCTGAAGACATTGATCAGGCTCAGAATATTTTCCGTGAAGCCCTAGCAGCTTTTCGAGACATTGGTGTCAATTACTACCCGGATGTGATCATCGAGAAATTGCGCCATGTCAAGCAAATCTCCCGAGCACAAGCCATCGCGCACAGCAAAGTAACTCGTGAAATGGCTGAAGCGGGTCGCATTCAACACACCTTCATGCCCACCCACTCACCTGAAATAACTGGGTATCAAATTTCGGGCACCTTACTCCCTGCTAGGGAAACCTCCGGTGATTTTTACGATTTCATTGAATTGTCAGATGAAAAGTTGGGCATTGTCATTGCCGATGTCGGTGATAAAGGTGCAGGTGCAGCCCTTTATATGGCTATGAGCCGCACTTTAATTCGCACCTATGCTGGAGAAGGGGAACGCAGTCCAGGGGAAATCATCGCTGAGGTAAACAGGCGCATCTTATCCGATACACAGCGAGGCATTTTCTTGACAGCATTTTATGGCGTCTTAGACCCACAAAAACATACTTTTACGTACATCAATGCAGGTCATAACCCTCCCGTAGTATTGCTACCAAAAGAAGATGCTACTGACATTTCCTTTCTTAACAAAACAGGTTCCCTCGTTGGTCTTTTTGAAGACTCAACATGGGAAACCAAAACCATCGAGATCCAACCTGGGGCTCAAATCGTTCTGTACACCGATGGAATACCAGAAGCCCAAAATGATGCGGGTGAATTTTATGGCAATGAACGACTGATCACAGTCCTGAGGGACGGGATTAATGCTTCAGCCAAATCCTTCCAGGAAAATATCCTCAAAGACGTCAAAATATTTTTGAATTCAGCACCCCGGTTAGATGACATCACCCTGATCGTCGTCGCCCGGAACAAATGAACCCAAAATTTTAAAAGTGATTCTTTAAACAGATCAAGCCCAATAAAAATTGAGCTTGATTTGCTTTTTATGTTCGTTTATTATTTTTTTATTTCTGCCTGGTCTAACTCGAGAACATCAACAGCTTCTTTTTTCTTAAAGACCACTTCATCTTCTACAATATCGACCAGGACAGTGTCGCCTTGGTTGAACGCCCCGGAGAGCAAGCTCACCGATAAGGGGCTTTCAATATGTTTTTGTAAAGCACGCTTGAGAGGTCTTGCACCAAAGGCGGGATCATAACCCTCATTAGCCAACCAATCCGTTGCCTCCTGGGTCAGTTCAACCTTCAACCCATGTTCAGCTAAACGGGATTGGATGTCTTCCATTTGCAAGGCAACAATCTTACGCATATCCTCTTTGGACAAAGAGGAGAATAAGATGATCTCATCAATTCGGTTGAGGAATTCAGGGCGAAATGCAGATTTCAAAGCTTTCTCAATCTTTTCCCGGTTGCCCTCGCCGCCCTCGTCACTTGAGCCTAAAAAGCCCAGGGTGCCGCTCTTATTGACATATTCCGTGCCCAGGTTGCTGGTCATGATTAAGACGGTATTGCGGAAATCAACCACCCGGCCCTGACCATCGGTCAATCGGCCGTCATCCAGAATCTGCAACAGGGCATTCCATACCTCAGGGTGTGCCTTTTCAATTTCATCAAATAACACCACTCGGTACGGGCGACGTCGGACGGCTTCCGTCAATTGACCACCTTCTTCGTAGCCCACGTAGCCAGGAGGGGCGCCAAACAAACGTGAAACGGTATGCTGCTCACGATATTCACTCATATCGATGCGCACCATTGCTTCTTCATCATCGAACATAAATTCAGCCAATGCTTTGGCCAATTCCGTCTTGCCAACCCCTGAAGGGCCGATGAGGATGAAAGAACCGATCGGCCGGCGGGGATCCTTGAGACCGCTTCTGGCCCGGCGGATGGCATCCGCAACGGCAGCCACAGCCTCTTGCTGTCCGATTAATCGTTCGTGAATTCGCTCTTCCATCTGCAGGAGCTTATCTTTCTCATCCTCCATCATCTGGGATACCGGTATACCCGTCCACTGGTTGATAACCTCTGCAATGTCATTGACATCGACAACTTCATCCAGTTTATGGTCTTGCTCCCATTTATCCCGCTCTTCGTTAAATTTGTCTTCCACACGAATGCGTTCTGATTTCATCCGGGCCGCGCGTTCATAATCGCGTTCAACACCCGCCTGTTCTTCCTCTTTCATCAATCGGTCGATTTCAGTTTTTAACGCCTTGAGATCTTCCGGTAAGGAATATAAAGCCACACGTAATTTTGCGGCAGCCTCATCAATCAGGTCAATGGCCTTGTCGGGCAAGCGCCGATCGGTGACATAGCGATCTGAAAGTTTAGCGGCTTCAATCAAGGCAGCATCAGAAAAGGTCACCTTATGGTGNGCTTCGTAACGATCCCGCAATCCGCGCAGCATATCNATNGTGTCGTCCACGGAAGGCTCTTCAACATAAACTGGGGCAAAACGCCTTTCAAGGGCAGCATCCTTCTCGATATATTTATGATATTCATCCAAAGTGGTCGCGCCAACGCACTGCAACTCACCCCGTGCAAGAGCGGGTTTGAGCATGCTGGATGCGTCCATAGCGCCTTGTGCCGCGCCCGCCCCAACTACCGTATGCAGCTCGTCAATGAACAGGATAATCTCACCATCCGAGCGCTGAATTTCTTCAATGGCTGCTTTGAGCCGTTCTTCAAATTCACCCCGAAAACGGGAGCCCGCAATCATCGCACCCAGGTCTAAAGAGACAACTGTCTTGCCCATCAATATTTCAGGGACATCATTGGTAGCTATCTGCTGGCTGAGGCCTTCAACAATGGCGGTTTTACCCACGCCAGCTTCACCAATGAGGACCGGGTTGTTCTTTGTGCGTCGGCAAAGAATCTGAATTAAACGCAGAATTTCCGTGTCCCGCCCGATGACCGGGTCCAATTTACCCTCTCGTGCCAGGGTTGTGAGGTCACGGGAATATTTTTCAAGGGTTCGATAACGGGTTTCCGCCTTGGGATCCGTCACTTTTTGCCCACCGCGCAGCTCTTCAATGGCATCCAAAACCCGTTGGCGGGTAATTCCCAGATCCTCCAACAAGCGCGCTGAAGGGGTGTTCTTTTCCGTAAGTATGGCAAGGAAGATGTGTTCTGTTGAGATGTATTCATCTTTCAGACGATTGGCTTCCTGGTTTGCCAGGTCAATAATCCGCTTGACCCTGGGGGTGATAAACACCTGTCCGGCACCACCACCAAAGATATTCGCCTTTGGGCTGGTGCGCAGGATATAGTCCAAGCGTTCCTTGAAATTCTCAGCGTCAATCTTGAGAATATCCAATAATTGGGAAATCACACCCTGGGGTTGCTCGATTAACGCCAGAAGGATGTGCTCAGTATCAATTTGGTTGTGCCCATATCGCTGAATGATCTCAGCAGCCCTTTGCGCGGCTTCTTGGGCACGTTCTGTAAAACGATCAAATCGCATCATAGTTTTTAAAATCCTCGATTTTTGTAAAAAGAAATCAAATGTTCTAATTTGGACATTTGAATTATAACATTTTTGCTAAACTGAGATAATAAATTTTTATTAGAAATGTATTAAATATTACCATTCCAAAGAAAAAGGATGCAATTTTTACACCAAATCAAAGTTATTGGATCAGCATCGCATCCCCAAAAGAGAAAAATCGGTAATTTTCTGCGATAGCCGTCTGATACGTCCTCAATATCATCTCTCGACTGGCAAATGCACTCACCAACATTAATAAGGTTGACTTTGGAAGGTGGAAATTCGTGATCAACGCGTCGACAGCTTTAAATTCATAGCCGGGCAGGATGAATAAATCCGTCGATCCAGAGAAAGCGCTAACCCGCTGCCCCGCTGACGCATGCTTGGCGGCTGTCTCCAAGGTGCGTACACTGGTTGTGCCGACGGCAATTACCCTTCCACCGCGATTTCGAGCTTGATTAATGCACCCCGCTGCTTCTTCGGAGAGTTCGCACCATTCTGTATGAATCCTATGTTTCTTGGGGTCATTTTCTTTAACGGGTGCAAAGGTATCCAAACCGACGTGCAAGGTGAGCTTAACCATCGCAATACCCTGTTGGGATAATTTTTCCATTAGTTCAGGGGAGAAATGCAGCCCTGCTGTTGGCGCAGCAGCGGAGCCGGGGTCTTTGGCGTAAACTGTCTGGTATTTTTCTGGGTCCTCAAGATGTTTGTGAATATAGGGCGGCAGAGGCACATGCCCAACACGATCCAGGGATAATTCAATCGGCTCACTGAAACGAACTATCCTTTCCGGACCATCCAATACATCAATGATTTCCACTTCAGGGCCATTTTCAATCGTCAGCCTCCGCCCAAACTGTAAACCTTTGCCACCCACCAAAACACGCCATGACAATAAATCACGTTTTTCTAATAATAACAACTCGGCTTTTCCCCCACCTGNGATCTTATGCGCGTAAATCCTGGCNGGGATCACCCGTGTTTCATTGAGCACCAACAAATCGTTTGGCCGCAAGTATTGATCGATATGCCAAAATTGGGAATGTTCCAGGGAACCATCGGATCGATTTAAGATTAGCAGGCGGGAGGTATGCCTTGGAACCGCAGGGGTTTGTGCAATCTGTGCTTTAGGCAGGTCATAGTTAAAATCGTCAGTTCGCATTTTTGGCATGTTGGTTTTTTAAAAAAGGGGGGTTTGAGAATCTTTAACCAGATCGTTCAACCCGAGATGTTCATAAGCATTGCGCGTGGCTTGCCGTCCTTGGGATGTACGTTCTAAAAACCCCAATTGCATCAGATAAGGCTCTACAACATCCATAATCGTATCCGGTTCCTCGCTGATGGATGCAGCAATCGTATTCAAGCCGACCGGTCCCCCATCGTATTTCTCAATAACGCATAAAAGAACTCGCCGATCAAGATCATCCAAACCCTGACCGTCGATATTAAGAAGATCTAACGCAGCTTTGGAGACCGCACTCGTAATCTTGCCATCAGCTCTAACCTGGGCAAAGTCACGCACGCGGCGCAACATCCGCAGCGCCACCCTTGGTGTGCCGCGAGCGCGTTTGGCAATCTCTGAAGCCCCATCATCGGTGAATTCAATCCGCAGTAAATGTGCGCCACGCTGTACGATCTGCACCAATGAAGCTGTATCGTAGTAGTCCAACCGGTAAGTGGCTCCAAATCTCGCCCTGAGAGGGGAAGTCACCAGGGCCAGGCGGGTGGTCGCACCCACCACTGTGAAATAGGGTAATTTCAACCTGATGGAACGGGCAGCCGGGCCTTTTCCGATCACTATATCCAGTGAAAAATCTTCCATCGCCGGGTACAGGACTTCTTCCACAACTTTTCCAAGACGGTGTATTTCATCGATAAACAGGATATCACCCCCATGTAAATTAGTCAGAATAGCAGCCAGGTCGCCAGCGCGCTCGATAGCTGGGCCTGAGGTTACTTTTATGTTGACAGCCATCTCATTGGCGAGAATGTGAGCCAATGTGGTTTTTCCCAAGCCAGGGGGGCCATAAAAAAGGACATGATCCAGGGGTTCTGATCGGAATTTTGCTGCTTCAATCAGAATCTGCAAATTTTCTTTCATCTGGGATTGACCGATCATCTCTGCAAGCTTATTGGGCCGCAATGCTCGATCAAGTTGGTCTTCCACCTGCTCTTCACCGTTGAGAAAGCGATCATTTTTATCTGACATCATAGCCACGATTATACCCGATGATCCATAATGTCAGATTGCTGAAAACATCCAAAATAAATTATTCGGATCTACTATACGCAATTGAAAATCAGTACAAAAATACCTGACCAGGGAAAAACCCGCAAAAACATGGATCAGATCTCACATCTAAACCGATGTTTTCTTAAAATGTTATACATTCCGATAGTTTTGACTCAACCATCATGGTATGATCATTAAAAATCAAAAGGAGAAAGCTAAAATGGAACGAAAATCAATTCAAATCGACCAATTAAGAATCCAACCCCACGACTTATTTCACAATCAATGGGTTTTATTGACCGCTGGCGATTTTTCAGTGGGGCAATTTAACACCATGACCATCGGTTGGGGCGCGATTGGTACCCTGTGGAGCAAACCCTTTGCGTTCGTTGCAGTACGCCATTCCCGTTACACCTATGAATTCATGGAAAAATATGACTCCTTCACCTTGTCAGCTTTCCCTGAAGACTATCATAAAGCGCTGAGTCTGTTGGGGACTCGCTCAGGTAGAGATGGCGATAAAATCGCCGAGTCGGGTCTCACACCTGTCGCTTCAGAAATTGTCGCCGCGCCATCTTTTGCTGAAGCAGAGATTGTGATTGAGTGCCAGAAAAATTATTGGAATGATCTCAACCCCGCCCATTTTCTAGATGAGCGTATCCATAATCAATACCCCAACCGAGTTTTTCATCGAATCTATTATGGCGAAATCCTGGGCGTTTTTGGGACGGATAGATATGTTGCGTAAGCTGGACCCCATAGTGCTTATTTAAGCCGTTGATAATCGTTATAAACAACAAATCAATTAAACATAGGGGCTCTGTACGCCGAGCCCTTTATATTAATCTGTTCTCTCTAATCTTCTCTCTCTGGTGTCCTCACCAAGGAGTGAGTTTACCACAGATACATCAGGCGCACGGGCAGGAGATCGGCGCAAACCTAAAACCGGCGCTAACGCAAAGATCTATCCATCTATTGCATTCTCAACATCCTTTACTGACTTCATCGCAGTAGATTTATTCATTGCTATCACCGTATCGCTATCGATTTTTTTGATATGCTTTGGACATTTTTCATCCTGAGGTCTTTTACACGCGGTATAATCAAAATCGCAATCATAGCATATGGAGAATTGAATGACAGAGAGAAAAATAAGAGTGTTGATCGCTAAACCCGGCCTCGACGGGCACGACCGTGGTGCAAAAGTGATCGCCAGGGCCTTAAGGGATGCTGGTATGGAAGTGATCTATACCGGTTTGCGCCAAACCCCAGAGATGATCGCTGAAGCCTCATTACAAGAAGATGTGGATGTCGTCGGTTTATCTATCCTCTCGGGTGCCCACAATGTTCTTGTGCCTGCCGTGTTGGAAAAATTGCGAGAAAATGGCTTGGACGATATCAAGGTTTTTCTTGGTGGCATCATCCCGGAGGGTGATATCCCTCACCTGAAGGAACTGGGGGTGGTTGGTGTTTATGGTCCAGGCAGCAACAGCCAAATTATCGCTGATGAAATTAAACAAGCCGTATTCAAAGCGAACGATTGAATATGGCTCAAATCGACAGCCTTTCCATCCGCCAGGGGAA
>P_1C_Sed_3_UnCtyDRAFT_1000225_pt1 | contig 11885 bp, 6 predicted proteins | sample Pon1CUnioCityCA_FD_10233 | JGI IMG/M metagenome (IMG submission 10233) | reverse complement strand
CCCTTACCCGATCCAACAGCGATAATGTTTTTGATATCTAAATCCGTAATTTTGTTGTCCTTGGGCACTTTAGCACCCATCTTGATATCAACCGATTCAACGCCTTCAAGGGCGAGAACGGCATTTTCTGCTGATTGTTTAATTTGTTGTTTTAATGGACAAGCCGGTGTCGTCAGTTCAATGGTTAAAGATACCTGACGATTTTTGATCAAAATATCTTTGATCATATTGAGCGTGACAAGATCTTTATGTAATTCCGGGTCCATCACCTGACTGAGCGCTTTAAGAACTTTTTCTTCGGACAAATTGGACATGAACAGTTTTCCTTTCAAACTTCATTGCTGAAGTGTAATTTAGAATGGTAAATCAAAACAATGTTCTACACAAGCTTTGGATTGATATTTCCATCACCTTATGCATTTCACACACCCTGTCAATTCTACCCACAAAGGGTCAAATTTCAAACCTAAGCGTGTTAAAAAAATCGTATGCTTTGATGTGGGGTTGGTAATCAAGGACTTCTCTCCAGTGGAGCACATATTTTAAGACTTCCCTTTTGGGAAGGTGTTGGTCCTTGGGTGACTGTTGAGGGAGTTGATATAAGCGCTTTCAACTAAGACCTGACTGCTGAGTGGCATCAGCAGAGAGCTGAAGCTTGCGCCCATTAACAATATACACAGAATAAAATCCAATATTGATCTGATCTTAAATCAGCAAAAAATCAAAACCCAATTTAATTTCATGGTCACTAACCAGCATATCTTAAATAAAATTTCCTATTGGCAATTCATAAATAACAATCAGCAAGCCAATAACACACGATTTTGTCTGATTTATTTCCTTCTCGAAGAATCTCCACCTTTGGAAAATTATTTCCTTCGATTATCATTTTAGAATGTTCATTCTTCCCCATTCAGCCAATTGCGGATGGATTGACTGTTTTCCGCCCATTCATCATGCATTTCCTTAAATATTGGCGTGCTGTTTTCGCCATTATGCAATCCATCGAGAAATTTAATTACATCTGCTAAGCGCCCATCAATCAAATTAACAGCAACCGGTCGGGTGGCTCCAAATTTTTGATGCCAGTGGTAGCCATGAATTAACTGATCGATAAGTAACATTTTATTCTGATATGATTTTGCGGATGGGAAACTCTTGATATAGTTATGAAACAGTTTAATCACTGGTTCCGCGCCAGACAGTTGCTTCCCTTGAATGGTTGAAAAATATTCTTCCCATGGTAACGACCAACCACAGGCCTCGCATGACAAAAATTCGCCTGTTTTCGCTTCGTGGGAAATCAATTCACCACATACAGGGCAGACTGCTTTTCCATGCACAGCCTGGTTGGCTTCCAAAAAACTCTCGCATCGCGCCATCAATGCAAAACCTACCTCATCGGCTAGATCATCGTCACGAATCCCCCGTGCATCTTGTCGATATAATTGGCGGATTTTGTGTTTTGGAACACGAGGATGCCAAGAGGGTTTAATCTCTTTTTTGATCATATTGAATCTCGATAAACCAACCCCAATTGAGAAAGTGAAAAAATATTAAAATCACCAAGTAAATAATATATTAAGCAGGGAGTAAACCCATCTCACAACACAGAGAAGCCTCTACCAGGTGAAAATGGATATGGTTCATACATATTTTATCATGTAATGAACTATCTAGATTTTAAATATTATTCAAAATGAAATGAACCTTATCTAAAAAAGATATATTCCAACAGAAAACTGAAGCCGAATAACGCCTAAAAACTTGTTGTGTGTAAAATTTTAACAATCCTCTTAATAATAATTAAGATTCTGAAGCTATTGGTGCTTCATAAGTGTGCATTTTCCCCTGATATTATCAGAAAAATATCATCACTTTATTTCCAGAAAAAAATTTGCCAAGGTTTTTGAGTACCACCTTAACAATTTTTTTAATCAAGAAAATTTTTATTTAGACTTTTTTACCGAAACAAGCAAACCTACTCCACCGTCACAGACTTTGCCAAATTCCTCGGTTGATCAACATCCAATCCCAGCAATGAAGCAATGTGATAGGCAAACAATTGTAAAGGGATGCTGTTCACAACAGGGCTGAGCATCCACGGTGTTTCTGGGACCCAAATGATATGATCGGTTAAATCGGGGATGCGCTGATCACCATCGGTAGCCACAGCGATGACTTCGCCACCCCTCGCCATTGCCTGTTCAATTTGGCTGATCATTTTATCATACCAGGGGTCCTTCGGCGCCAATGCCAGAACGGGCATCGTTTTATCAATGAGGGCGATCGGGCCGTGTTTCATTTCCCCTGCTGGATACCCCTCTGCATGGATGTAAGAAATTTCTTTGAGCTTCAAAGCCCCTTCATAGGCGATCGGCATGTTGATCCCCCGACCCAGGTAGAGCATGTGACGGGTGTTTTTGAATTTTTGTGCGAGGGCCATAATGTCCGACTCCCGGTTCAAGCACTCGCCCACTAAGGAGGGTACCCCAACCAGATCATTGACCAATTGATAGCGCTGATCGGCATCGATCACCCCACGAAAGTCGGCTAAATAGATCGCCAACAAGTACAAGTCAATTAATGGGGCTGTAAAGGCTTTGGTTGAGGCAACACCAATCTCCGGACCGACCTGCATGGATATACATCCATCTGCAATACGCATAGCTTGCGACCCAATGGCGTTAACGTTTGACCAGAGCATTGCGCCCTTCGAACGAGCTTCTTCCATCGCCGCCAAGGTATCCGCTGTTTCTCCTGATTGGCTGATCGCCAAAACCACAGTATGCGAATCCACAAGGGGGTCAGCATAACGAAACTCCGACGCAGTCGCAACCTCAACAGGCACACGCGCAATGCGTTCAATGAGGATCTTCCCCACCATGCCGGCATGGGCAGCTGTTCCACAGGCTGTGATGATTATCTTTTGGATCCCCTTCGCAATTTTAGGGGTTAAATTTAATTCGTGCAGCATCACTTTGCCTTCATCAAAATCAATTCGCCCTGCCAAAGTTTCTGTTAGAGAGCGTACCTGCTCATGAATTTCCTTTTGCATAAAATGCCGATATTCCCCTTTTTCTGCAGCCACCGGATCCCAGGAAATACTTTGCACTTTAGCGTCAATTTTTATTCCTTGAAGGTCAAAAACCTCAACCTGATCTCGGGTGATTACCGACATCTGGCATGATTCCAAGAAAATAACCCGCCGTGTGTGCTCTAAGATGGCGGGCAAATCGGAAGCGACAAAATTTTCTCCCTCCCCTACGCCAATGACCACACCGCCTGCATTACCAATACGGGCAGCGACGATTTTGTTGGGTTCCTTTGAAGACATCACCACAATACCGTGAGCACCTTTCAAATGTGTAAGTGTCGCTCTTACAGCCTCAACCAGTGAACCTTTGTGGGCATAAAATTTTTCAATCAGATGAACAATGGTCTCTGTATCCGTTTCGGAATTAAAATGAGTACCTTCAGCTTCTAATTCTTCCCGCAATGATAAATAATTTTCGACAATGCCATTATGCACAAGGACAAAATCCCCGGTGTTACCAATGTGAGGGTGCGCATTCCTCGCGTTGGGTTCACCATGAGTTGCCCAGCGCGTATGACCAATCCCAATACGACCATGCAACGGGGTATCTTTGACCAAGGCTTGTAGATGGCTCAACTTGCCCGCGTCTCTTCGAATTTCAATTTGACCGTTGTCTAAGACAGCAACACCCGCTGAATCATAACCTCGATATTCTAATTTTTTCAAGCCATTTAACACAATCGGCGTTGCGTCGCGTTCACCAATGTATCCAACAATTCCACACATAACGGTTTACCTCCAAATCAATGCGGTCAATCCATGGGTTAAGCAATTGACCTCACCCATAGGTCACGATAGTGAATAATATTGTTTTACTTGGGAATACAACTGCTGTTAGCAGAGGGAGGCATCCGCCGATCTCTCGATTTTCCTGGCTAGGCCCAGTTAACCCTGATTTGCATCAGGGAACCTCCATCCTCGTCACCTATCACATCATTAAAAATGAGATAGGCCAGGCGCTTTTTCCCAAAGCACTTTCAAATTTCTTTCACCTAATTCTTGTATCAGTATAATTAGGTGATGCAATTATACCTTAATCACCATAATTGGAAAGTTGAACGCAATGGAAGAAATCCAAACCTCCAAAACAATGCCTTTTTGGGTTTTACAGGTACTCATCATCGTCATGGCGATAGCGATTGGCGCCCTCTGCCATAGCCTTTATTTGCGACACCATGGCGATCTCGAGCTCGTTCGACAAGTGCAAATAATGATCCAAGAGAATTCGATAGCAGAGGTTCCCGACCATCAAAAATTACAATATGGCATGATTCGTGGCATGTTAGAAACACTAAACGATCCTTATGCCATCTTTGTTGAGCCAAATGAAAGCGAATTACAATCGGATCACTTACAGGGGATTTTTGGCGGCATCGGGGTTCAATTAAGAAAAGACACACAAAATTTTTGGCGCGTCTATCCCTTACCGGAGTCACCCGCCATAAATATGGGCGTGCAGGACGGTGACATTTTAGCCCAGGTAGGAGACTTGAAAATTACATCCGAAATGGATGAATTGACGATCATAGCAGCCATTCGTGGCCCAATCAATAAAAATATCCGGGTGACCGTGGAAAGAGATGGAGAATTAATCACCTATCAAATACGGCGGCAATCGATACCAATCCCTTCTGTGACATGGTATTTACTGCCTGAGGCCCCCAAAATTGGGATGATCACCGTCAACCGGATTGCTGAGACCTCTGCCGAAGAGATCCAAAGTGGTATCGAAGAATGCCAGCAAAATGGTGCAAATAGCTTTATCCTCGATTTACGAGACAATGGCGGCGGTTTAGTAAAGACGGGGATCGAAATCGCAAAATTATTTCTTGAAGATGGCGAGGTCATCCATCGATTGGATAATCGCACCCAGGTAACCATAGATGAAGTTGATCGCCCAGGCCCTTTTTCAGACCTCCCAATTTTGATTTTAATTAATGAAAATACAGCCAGCAGCGCTGAAATTGTCGCCGGTGCATTAAGTTCCAACCAGAGAGCGTCCCTGATCGGCACCAACACTTACGGCAAAACCAGCATTCAATATGTATTTGACTTGCAAGACGGCGCCAGCGTTCACCTCACCAGTAGCAAGTGGTGGATCCCAGGCGTTGATTTCCCTTTGAGCCCTGATATCACAATGGAAAAGGAAGCGGATAATTCAGAATGGATTCAAACAGCCTTGGAGATATTATCGAGTCAATAATTTTTGGTTATTATGAGTCGATTGGGGTAAATTGGATATTTTTTATCGGGTGCCAATAATATCGCCATAAGCCTGGTTCATCATTTGAATGTCGTGCTCATCGTCAACATCTAACAATAGCCGCCGATCCATCCACGGCACATAATCCACGTCAAATCGATCAAAAATGCCCCTTCCCCCCTTATCCCCATCAACTTTTAATAATGCAGAAAATGTTTCGTGTCCAAACAACACTGGGTTTCCTCGTTGGCGGCCGACCCTTGGTGCGATAATTGGGGAATGTTTTTGAATTCGGCGTTCAATTAGTTTTCTGATTAATACAGCGGACACTTGGGGTTGATCACACAGTAAGAATACGACAGAGTCACAATTCGCTGGTAAAGATCTCAGCCCAGCTTTCATCGATGTCGATTGGCCTTTTTCCCAATCCGGGTTTTCAATCAGCTTAACAGGTATATTAACAAGGGTATCCCTGACCAAATCCTGATCTGCACCCAGTACAACCTTGAGCGGCTCTAAGCTGGCTGCTAAGGCTTGCAGAGCTATGTGAGTAATGAAAGGCTTCCCTTGCCAGGTTAAGCCTTGTTTTGGGCGTCCTAATCGTTTGCTACCACCTGCTGCCAGGATAATGCCCCCCACTCGCGTGTATGCATTCTCAATAATGTTTGGATCTTGATTCATCCTGGTCTGGATTTCCGATATTATATCTTATTTGATCTTCCCTAAACCCCGCAATACTCGTTCAGGTGTTAAGGGAAATTCATTAAACCAGACCCCGGTTGCATTGTGTAAGGCATGGATGATTGCAGGCGCGAGGGGTAAATAAGGCATTTCTGCCATACCTCGAGCGCCATAAGGGCCGTTAGGTTCCGCCATCTCGAGGACGATCGATTCCACTTCTTCTGGGATATCCAAGACCGTTGGAATCAAATAATTTGAGAGCATATTGGTCAGCACATAGCCATCCTTTTGAATGAAATTTTCCATCAAGGTATACCCTGCCGCCTGGACAACACAGCCTTCAATTTGTCCAACAACCTGCATAGGGTTGATCGCTCTCCCAACATCATCAGCACAGTAAATTTTTAGTATCTTAATATCCCCAGTTTCTGTGTCCACTTCCAATTCAACAGCTTCTGACACATAACCATAGGAGAAATTAGGATCGCACTCACCAGTTTCGGGGTCATAAGGCGAGGTTGGGGGTGCCAAATAGGTGTGCTTAACAACCACAGGCCTTTCCCCCGCGTCCCATTTCTTTTTAGCAATTTCTGCAGCACTCTTGATGGAATTTCCAGCCATAAAGGTCATCCTGGAAGCTGATGAACTACCAGAATTACCCGTCAACGCTGTATCAGAAACAATTAAGTCGACAATTTCAATGTCCACATCTAAAGCTTCTGCTGCAAATTGCCTGAATACAGTATGAGCACCCTGGCCAACATCCGCCCCAGCATGATGTAATACCACACGCTCGATCGAGGTATCACCAAACATTTCAATATTAGCCGTGCTGGTTTCATGAGCGCCAAAAGAAAACCCGACATTTTTATAGGCGACAGCCAATCCCAATCCTCTTTTGATGACTCCATCGTTTTTCTTCGGCGGTGGGGCTACCCAACCATGATCATTCCGTTGCCAACCTGCCTTTTTTGCACAAACAGTCGTGACCGGTTTGATAGTAACACCCTTTGGCAACTTGGAGTTTGTCGCCAAAAGCGAATCATCAGTAAATAAATTCCGCATCCGCAATTCAACCGGGTCCATATTCAGGGCTTCTGCCAAGCGATTAACTTGCATCTCCGCAGCAAAAGCACCTTGTGGTCCACCGAAGCCTCGAAACGCACCCCCCGGAAGATTGTTTGTATACACAACGTTAGCATTCACCTTCACATTGGGAATCTCGTACGGACCGCTGCACATTAAGGTAGCATTCCCAAGCACCTTGGTTGAGGTATAGGCATAAGCGCCACCGTCGGCATAGATTTCCACATCGGCCGCTAATATTTTTCCATCCATTGTCGCACCCCACTTGGTTTTAATTTGATAGGCATGGCGCTTGTGGTGTCCAATGATCGATTCCTCCCTGCTCCAGATAATCTTGACCGGACGGTCAATCCCGCGTTCATGTAAGCGCATTACAGCAAGCGCTAATACAATTTGCACAGACATATCTTCCCGACCCCCAAAAGCCCCCCCAATCGCCGGGTAGATCACCCTTATTTTATCTTCTGGTAAACCAAGGGCGTGGGCAATTTGCTCGCGATCTTCATGTGTCCACTGCCCAGCGACGAGAACGGTGATCCGCCCTGCAGAATCCATATATGCGATACCGGCTTCAGGTTGCAAGTAAGCATGTTCTTGGGTTGGCGTGCGATATTCTCCTTCAATGATGACGTCACAATTTTCAAAGGCTTTGTCGACGTCACCATGCCTTATCTGGTAATGGCAAAAATTATTTGATTCTTGTTCCGGATGAATAAGCACAGCCTCTTCTGCAATTGCCTCAGCAATAGACGTTACCGCGTGAATATCTTGATAATCCACCCTAATTTTTCGCTTCGCATTTTCAGCGATTTCTTCCGTTTCTGCTACCACCAGCGCAACCTGATCACCAACAAAACGCACGCGATCTGCATTTGGTTTCGCTGATCCTGGACCACATAAGACCGGCTGATCATTATAGATCAAACCATATTCATTCACTGGCACATCCTTGGCAGTAAAGACAGCCAAGACGCCGTCCATTGCCTCAGCTTCGGTCGTATCAATGGCCTTAACAATTGCATGGGGGCGATCAGCAAAAAGAATTTTCATATAAACCTGGTCGAGCAGGTTGAAATCACCAGGGTAAAGGGCTTTTCCAGTTGCTTTATCAAGGACATCGACTCTTGGTAGAGATTTTCCAATAAATGCCATCTTTGCTCCTTTTTAATGATCGCAGTCTTTTTTAAGACTCAGTGGCTTTGCTTGCTTTTTCTATCGCTTCAATAATCTTGTAATAACCCGTGCAGCGGCACAAATTGCCAGTGATCGCTTGTCGGATTTGACTCTGTGTAGGAGTCTCANATTCCTCTAAGAGCTTCACCGCCGACATAATAAAACCTGGCGTACAAAAACCACACTGAATGGCACCATATTGCACAAAAGCGTCCTGAACGGGATGCAGTTGACCGTTCTGACTCAATCCTTCAATGGTAACAATATTAGCGCCATGCGCCCTAGGTGCGGGCACCAAACAACTCATCACAGCCCGACCGTCAAGATAGATGGTGCAAGCCCCACATTCTCCTTCGCCACAACCCTCCTTGGTGCCTGTCAATCCAATGTCTTCTCGGATGAAATCCAACAAAGTTTTATTAAGCCCGGTGTTTTTCCGATATTCTTTGCCGTTAATCCAGGTATGGATCTCTTTTCCATTCCAAGGAATCTCTAAAGGGGCTGCTGACTTATCTTTTCCCATCAAAAGAACAAGAGTACTTGGAATTGCGGATTTATCAACCCCATCTTTGATCGCGGTCAACGCTCGTTTTGCGATCACGCTGAGCATATAGTCGCGATAGTCCGCTGAGCCGCGAATATCGGATATCGGTGAGGCATCTTCAGCGACCAATTGGGCTGTTTGTGAAATTGTCGCTTCTGATAGCGATTTACCGTTTAGAAAAGCCTCAGCACCCACAGCATGAATGATCGTGGGGGCTACCGCCCCCATGGTTATGATCGAGTTTTTGACTAATTCACCTTCAAAATTAATTAATACGCTGATATTGATAACGGAGATGGCTTGTGCTTTCCGCAGGGCTGTTTTAATGAAATAGGAAGCTTGATTAGGCTCGGTACCTCTAAAAAAGATATCCGTGATCATTTCATCCGGTGCCATAACCGTTTTTCGAACCCCGGTATAAAAATCCGCCAATGTTACCACCCGTTTACCCCTGGGAGAGGTCAATTCCAGCTTTGCATCCAGAGCCATCAAAGGGCTGATCGCATCATTAGCAGGGGATGCAGTGACAAGATTGCCGGCAACGGTGCCCCGGTTGCGGATCTGAGGAGAGCCGATCTCCCAGCAGGCTTGTGCCAGCGCAAATGCTTTTTCGCGGATGAGTGGAGAGCTGAGAATGTGGTTATGCATGACCATGGGGCCAATGTGGATCTGCCCCGCATCATCTTCTCGGATTGAATCCAAACCCGGGATGCGCGTGATATCAATCAGCGTTGAAATACCTTTTCTAACACCACGTTCGATTTCAAGCATTAAGTCGGTGCCGCCTGCAATGATCCGTGCCTTCTGGTCACCATCGGCTAGCGCATCCATAACATCATCGATTGATCTTGCTAGAATATAATTTTGCCACATACCTCATTTACTCCATTTTCTAGGGATCCAAGGTTTCAATTATGCCAAAAATTTTAACTCGACCCTATTAACACAGCTAAATAATATTAAAGAATCTGAAATAAAAGATTCTCACCTGCCCCAACATCAAAGCTTATGTTAGGGAGCTAAACCAAACAGAACTGCGTTGTGCTTTATATGATTTTCTTGGCACCTTCAAGAAGAACTATTAATCTTCTTCTTGAAACGCATGATTGTTAAGCGACCGCCAAACATTTTCTGGCACTGCTGGTATCTTGGTGAGGTAAGCACCACAAGCATCCAATATGGCATTACCAACTGCCGGCGCAACACCATCCATGGGAATCTCAGACACCGATTTTACACCAAAAGGATGGGAAGGCTCATTCGTTTCCACAAAGATGGTTTCCATTTCTGGCATCTCATTGGCTCGGAAGATGTGATAATCGATGAAATTCTTCTCTCGAGGTTGTCCTTCATCATCAACAACCATTTCTTCAGACACGGCATACCCCAGGGCTTGTGCCATACCACCCTCCACCTGGCCAGCCGCTGTCACCGGGTTGATGATCATCCCGGAATCGACAGCCATCACCAGTTTGTCAACAGTGACCATCCCAGTCTCTGTATCTACGGTAACCTCTGCAAATTGTGCTGCAAATGGTGGTGGTGAAACAGGCGATACGTGAGATGCGACACCCATGATTTGCTCCTGGTCTGTTTTGTGAATGGCATCCAGGGCAATATCTTTAATTGTGATCGTATCTCCAGATGGTGAAAAGGCTTTCCGGTCTTTGAGGGTGATCGCTTCAGGGTCAACCGCCAGTCCTTTTTCAAGGAACATGCGGCTGGCTCGCTTGCNGATCTTTTCTGCAACAATTTCAGCCGCCTTGGTGGTTGCAGCCCCAGAAATGTAGGTNGTGCTGGATGCATAAGCGCCTTTATCAAAGGGCGTGAAGTCCGTATCGGAAGAATAGACAATGATATCCTCCAATGGAACCCCCAGTGTTTCTGCAGCCATCTGCCCCAAAACAGTGTCTGATCCCGTGCCAAGGTCGGTCGCGCCTACCAAAAGGTTGAAGGAGCCGTCATCATTAATTTTGATGCTGGCGCCCCCCATATCGAGATTGGGGATCGATGTCCCCTGCATCAGTAAAGCCACACCGATACCTTTTTTCAGGTGGTCACTTCCAGGGACGGCATGCCAGTTAGGATTGCCATATTTCTCATCCCAACCGATAGCTTGCCGACCTTGCTGGACGCACTCTACCAGACCGTTGGTGACGATGGTTTCCGGTTTAGGCTCTCGACCTTCACTCCAGGCTGTGCTGAAGGGATGCAGTTCTCCCGGCCGTAGTGCGTTTTTCAATCGGAATTCCAAGGGATCCAAATCCAGTGCTTTGACGATTGTTTCTAAATGCCGTTCGATTGCCCAGAAGCCTTGCGGCACACCATAGCCGCGATAAGCACCCGATGGCACCGTGTTGGTGTACACCGCATCTGCGTAGAAGCGGATGTTGGGGTGTTCACGATACTTGCCGTCGCCAACATATAAAGCCATAGCTTTATGGCCTGTATTCCCGGCTACGGTAAGGGCATGGCACCCATACGCACCAGTATCACTGAGACAATACATTTCATTAGCAGTGATGGTGCCGTCATTCTTGACCCCAGTTTTCATGCGCATGCGCATGGGATGCCTCGGTCGGGCTGCCAAGAATTCCTCTTCTAGGGTCATTCCATAAATCACCGGACGTCCTGTGGCAATCGTCAGATGTGCTGCTACATCCTCGATCAGCACTTCTTGTTTTCCACCAAATCCACCGCCAATCCTGGGTTTTATCACCCGGATACGCTTAACAGGCAGTCCTAAAACTGGGGCTAAAATCCGGCGTACATGAAAGGGCACTTGTGTGCTGGTGGTGATCACCAAACGATCATCCTCATCCCAATAACTCGTTGCTACATGGGGCTCAATGTAAGCCTGATGTTGTTTTTGAACATCAAATTCCTCAATAAATATCTGATCGGCTTCCTCAAATCCTTTATCAACATCACCGATGTCAATTCTGATTTTCGCTGCAAGGTTCTTCGAAGCATCGGATTCGGCAAAATTCACATATTCAGGCTCATCGTGAATGATGGGGGCGTCGCTCTCCATGGCTTGTGTTGCATCGAGGACAGGCGGTAACACTTCGTATTCGACCTCAATTAATGACAAAGCCTCT
>P_1C_Sed_3_UnCtyDRAFT_1000224_pt1 | contig 11890 bp, 8 predicted proteins | sample Pon1CUnioCityCA_FD_10233 | JGI IMG/M metagenome (IMG submission 10233) | reverse complement strand
TGACGGTGCCGGTGACGAAGCGGGCGCTGGTGGTAGGCGGGGGCATCGCAGGGCTGACGGCAGCTGTCATCGTGGCCGACGGCGGCTACCCCGTGGTGCTCGTCGAGCGCTCCGATCACGTGGGCGGGAAGGTGGCGCAGCTCTCATCGCTCTACTTGGATGGCGGTGAGAGCGCGCGGTTGCTCCAGGGGCGCATCGAGGCGGTGACGCACCATCCTCGCATCGAGGTGCTGACAGAGGCGGAGGTGGTGGGGTTCGAGGGATATGTGGGCAACTTCAGAGTCGAGGTCGACACAGCTGGAGACGCCCAGGCCGGCGATGCGGTGAGCGGACCAGGATCGGGGATGAGGCCGCCGACCGCGTATGACGTGGGGGCCGTCGTGCTAGCTACCGGCTTCGACCTCTACGCCAAGGAGAGGCTGCCCGAGTATGGCGGCGGGCGGTATCCCAACGTCGTGAGCAGCCTGACGTTCGAGCGCATGCTAGAAGAAGGGGAGATTCGTCGTCCTTCCGACGGCCGTGTGGCGCGGGAGGTGGTCTGGATCCAGTGCGCCGGCTCTCGATCGCCGGAGCACCACCGCCCCTACTGTTCCAAGATTTGCTGCATGTGCGCGGCGAAGCAGACCATAGCCTACCGAGAGAGGGTGCCGGAGGGGCAGGCGTACGTCTTCTACATCGACATTCGTTCGCAGGGACGAGGATACGACGAATTCGTCCAAAGCGCCATGGAGGACTTCGGCGTGGTCTATCTGCGGGGAAAGGTGTCGAGGGTGGTGGAGCGGGACGGCAAGCTGGAGGTGTGGGGTGTCGACACGCTGACCGGGCGCTCGGTTCGTCTGGCAGCCGACTTGGTAGTGCTGATGTTGGCCGCGGTGCCCAGTGCAGGGAGCGAGCAGCTGGCCCAGCTGCTGCGCGTGGGGTGCGACGAGAACGGTTTCTTTGCCGAAGCGCACCCGAAGCTACAGCCCGTGGAGAGCCTGACAGCCGGAGTCTACCTGGCTGGCGCCGGCCAGTTTCCCAAGGATATCCCGGAGAGTGTGGCGCAGGCGTCGGGGGCGGCTTCCAAGGTGCTGAAGCTCTTCGCCCAGGAGAAACTGGCCTCAGAGCCGTCGGTGGCAGTGGTGGATGAGAGCCTATGCGCGAGATGTGGATTGTGCGTGCAGGCCTGTCCCTATGAGGCGCGGGAGCTGGGTGTTTGGAGGAAGGTGGCGACGGTAAACGAGGCGCTCTGCCAGGGATGCGGGGCTTGCGCCGTGGTGTGCCGGAACAAGGCAACCACGGTGCGGAACCTCACCACCGAGCAAGTTCTGGCGATGGTGGAGGCGATCCTGTGAGCCGCTGGATGGGCCATCCACCGGGAACGTCTGGAAAACACGCCTCGGTGCTCGCCGTTGCTGGTGGACTCGTAGGAATTACGACAGCCCTTCACCTGGCCGAGTGGGGGGCCGAGGTGACCTTGGTGGAGAGGGCATCGAATATGGGGGGCGCGTTTCTGCATCTGGACCACACATTCACCACGGACAGCTGTGGTTTCTGCCTGGCGTTACCGCGCCAGCCGTCGTTGTACCCGACGATCGCCACGGAGGACCATCCACGCATCACGCCTATGACGCACAGCACGCTGACAGGGCTGCGCGGCGAGGTGGGCCGCTTCACGGCCACCCTGCGGCACGCCCCGCGCTACGTCGATCCAGAGCGCTGCAATAGCTGCGGTAGATGCGCCGAGGCCTGCACAGTCATGCGCTCCCGAGTGCATCGGATCGCCCAACCCTCCTGGGGGCGCTTCCTGCAAGAAGACCCGCTGCGGCGGAAGGCGATCTACCCGCCGGTTCCACGAGCTGTCCCCACCGCCTATACCATCGATTCCGACGTGTGTACTCGCTGCGGCGCATGCGTGCAGGTCTGTCCGCACGGTGCCATTGATCTCGGCGCAACGGGCCGAGAGGATGCGATGAGGGTAGAGGCCGTCGTGCTGGCCCCGGGGTCCGCGACGTTTGACGCTTCCCGAGCGGTCGAGTACGGCTACGGACGCTGCGCCAACGTGGTCACCAGCCTGGAATTGGAGTGCATGCTGAACCGCTCCGGCCCCACCCGAGGACGGATCCTCCGTCCTTCCGACGGGCGAGTGGCCCAGCGGATGGCTTCTGTCCACTGCGTTGGCTCGCGCAGCGACGCGCTGGAGCGCCCCTATTGCTCGTCTTTCTGCTGTATGATCACGGCGAAACAAGTTGGGATGAGCCATGGGGCGGTCCCAGAGGCGCAGCTGACGGTGTTCACGATGGACGTGCGGATGGCGGGGAAGGGGTACGAGCGGTACTTCCAGCGGGTGTCGGCGCTACCGAGCGTCACCTATCGTCGCGGCAGACCAGCGGCGGTCCATGAACTGCCGGGCAGTCGGGATCTGCGACTGCTGACCCCGGAGGGTGGGGAGGTGTTCAACCTGCTGGTGCTGGCGGTAGGCACGGGCCCGGGGGAGGGCGCAGTGGAGCTGGCGCATGCTGCGGGCATCGAGGTCGACCAGCACGGCTTCATCGTGACGGGCCAGGGTGGTCCCGGGATCAGCTCCCGGCCCGGTGTGTTCTGCGTGGGCCACAGCGTCGAGCTGGGCTCGGGCGTGACCCACGCCGACGTGCCCGAGACGGTGACGCAGGCCGCCGCGACGCCGGCCTTAACCGCGGGTACGCTGATGCCTGCCCGCGAACGCGACGCCAAGACCGCGCGGGGCGCGCCCTCTCCATCGCTCCCCGTCCAGGATGAAGCAGTGACGGGAAGGGGGCAACTGGACACGCCACCTCGCATCGGCGTCTTCTTGTGCTCGTGTAACAGCGACCCAAACGCGCAGCTCGATCTGGCTGCATTGGCTGCCGCCAGCGAACGGCTGCGCGGTGTGAGCCACGTGGAGAGGGTAGAGGCCGCTTGTGAATCGTCAGGGCTCAGGACCATCGAGCGCGCCGCCCTTGAGCACCGGTTGAACCAGATCGTGGTCGCCGGCTGTTCGCCCCATCTCTACGCCGATCGTTTCGAGGAACTGATGGAGCGTCTGGAGCTGCAGTCGCGCCTGCTCAGTCGCGCGAACCTCCGAGAGGAGGGACTTGACGCTCGGAAGCTGCTGCGGGACACGGTGGATCGGGTGCACGAGTCCGATGGGGTACAGGTGTGGACGGACGCGGAGCTGGTGGGCTGGTCAGGTACGCAGGGGGACTTCCGTGCCGAGATCCGAGTGCGAGGAGAGCTGCGGACGGAGGTGTACGGGGCGCTCGTCGTGGCCGCCGGAGCGGGGGCCGCAGGCACCGATGTCAGCTCCGCAGCCAGGGAGTACCTCTGTGGGCCGCATCCCCGGGTGGTGACGAAGCGGGTGCAGGCTCGGTTCGGCTATATGCCGGGTCGTGATCTGGAAGAAGAGATGATCATTACCACGTTCCGCGAGGACGAATTGGAGAGCCTGGGGAAGTAGAAGCTTTGGATCGAGGAGAGGTCGTAGAGAGTCACAGCCCCCCCCAGCGGGTCCTCATCGTCGGGGGTGGCATCGCTGGCATGCAGGCTGCCCTCGATGTCGCCGATGCCGGCTACGAGGCCGTGCTGGTGGAGCGCCTGCCCTCCATCGGCGGGCGCATGGCGCAGCTGTCGGAGACCTTCCCCACGTTGGACTGCGCCCAGTGCATCCTCACGCCGCGTACCGTGGAGGTTGGTCACCACGAACAGATTCGCCTGCTCACGCACGCCGAGGTGGTGGACATCGAGGGGCAGGCGGGCGACTTCCAGGTGCGCGTGCGCTGCCACGCCTCCTACGTCGACTGGGAGGCGTGCACCGGCTGCGGGCTCTGTCAGGAGAAGTGCCCCACCAACGTCGACTCCGACTTCGAGCGGGGTATGGGAATGCGCAAGGCGATCTACACGCTTTCTCCGCAGGCGGTGCCCAACAAGCCCGTGATCGATGCTGCCCATTGCATCTACCTCCAGCGAGGCCGCTGTGGTGCCTGTGAGAAGCTCTGTCCGGTGGGAGCCATCGACTTTGACCAGAAGGATACCGTCGTGGAGGTCTCCTGCTCGAGCATCATTCTGGCGCCGGGGTATGATCTTTACGGGCTAGAGCANATGCCCGAGTACGGCGGGGGCAAGGTACCTGACGTGATCGACGCTCTGGCCTTCGAGCGTCTGCTTTCCTCGTCGGGGCCGACGGCGGGCAAGATCCGGCGGCCATCCGATGGGAAGGAACCTCAAGAGGTGGTGTTCATCCAGTGCGCCGGATCTCGCGATCCTCAGGGCCACCTGTCTTACTGCTCCAAGATCTGCTGCATGTATACGGCGAAGCAGGCTACGCTCTACCGGCACCGGGTGCACAGTGGGCAGGCCTACGTCTTCTACATCGACATCCGGGCCGCCGGCAAAGGGTATGATGAGTTCACACAGCGGGCAATGGAGGACGAGCATGTGGTCTACCTGCGGGGTAAAGTCTCCCGTCTCTTCCGGGATGGGGACCGGGTGATGGTCTGGGGCGCCGATACCTTGAGCAATCGGCAGATCCAGATCGCTGCTGACCTGGTGGTGGTCGCCCCAGCTCTGCAGCCTCACCCCGAGACGGCACGGCTGGCCCGGGTGTTAGACCTTCCGACTGATGAGCATGGCTGGCTTCTGCCGCTGGATCGAAACGTACGTCCGGTGGAGAGCTGCCGCGCTGGTGTCTTCCTGGCCGGTGCCGCTACAGGCCCTATGGACATCCCAGAGACGGTCGCTCACGCCAGCGGCGCGGCAGCCCAAGCGCTCCTGATGCTCTCCAGGTAGCTCCCCTGCTCCTGCTTCGCTCGTTCTATTCTTGCCATTCCACCTTATTCATGCTACACTTGCTGGTTGCCTACGCGACGCCCGTTTGGGCTATCTCGCGAGGCATCCGATGTGGCGCGAGGTTCTTGTGAGGTAGATTCATGCATAAACGTGTGCTTTTGCTGGGATTGGTGCTCTTTATGACCTTGCTCGCCGTGCCTCCTGTAGGCCGGGCGGCCCCGTTCTTCCAGGCTCAGTCAACGATCACCTATCCAACCGACGGAGCCACCGTCAGCGGGCAGGTCGAGGTCAGGGGAGTAGCTCTTCACCCCAATATGGACTTCTACCAGGTTCGCTATGCCCCCGGTGCACAGCCGACCGGTGATTCGCAGTGGCAGGACTTCGCCATCGTCGACGGACAGCAGGTGGACGGCGATGTGTTGGCTACCTGGGACACATCACAGATTCCCGATGGACAGTACACCTTGGCGCTGGCTGTCTGGGGCGTCAATGATCCCAACAATCCTTATGTCTTTTTCGCCACAAACATCACGGTCAACAATGCCAGCCCCGTTGCCACACCGACGCCCGAGGACCAGGAGCCGACTGAGGTACCGCCCACGCCCACGATAGGCCCCTCTCCGACCGCGGTGAGCGTCGAGCAACCTGCCACGTCGACACCACGCCCCACGCCGACGATGCCGACCAGCCTTCTGCCCACCCCGACTGCAGAGTCACAGGACGAGCGCCCTTTGTCTCTCAATGTCGGAGAGGTCCGCGATTCTTTCTGTGTGGGAGGGCTGGTCACTGTGCTCTTGCTGACGCTTTGGGGGCTCTATTTGCTAGCAAAGGTCGGCCTGCGCTGGTTCTTGCGGCACCAGTCTCAGTCGTCTCCAGGCGCCGGGCGGTAGGCGGCCTGTCGATCCTGCTTGTGGATTCTATCGATGAGTCGCTATCTTATCGTCGGGCTGGGTAACCCAGGCCGGAAGTACGCTGGAAATCGTCACAACGTGGGCTTCCGCTGCGTCGATCACTTGGCCTCGGCATATGATCTCTCGTTGAATCGCCGACAGAGGCAGGCCAGCGTTGCCCTGGGTCCGATTCTGCGACGATCCGTCGTCTTGGCCAAGCCTCGCACTTACATGAACAAGAGCGGACATCCCGTCGCCTCGTTGGCCCGTTTCTACCGCGTCCCTCTGGATCGGCTTCTGGTGGTCTACGATGACCTCGACCTTCCGCTGGGTACCACGCGCATACGGCCCGCGGGGGGCAGCGGCGGGCACCGGGGCATGAAATCGGTCATCAAGCAACTGGGGAGCCGGGGTTTTCCGCGGCTGCGCATCGGCATCGGGCGCCCCCCTGGGCGCATGGATCCAGCTGACTACGTGCTGCAGGACTTCTCCAAGGACGAAGAGACCCTTCTGGACAGAACGTTGGAGCAGGCCAGTTCTGCTATCGAGACATGGCTAGCCGAGGGGGTTGATGAAGCGATGAGCTATTACAACCGGAGCGTCCAGGATGGACCGCTGGATTGACTCGGGCACGATGAACGGTCCTGGCGCATTGGAGAGGGAGCTACTGCGGTCGCTGGCGTGATCGTTTTCGCATGGATATCTCTGGTCTCCTGAGGGCGTTTCGAACGCTGGAGCCGTACCTGGCGCTAAGAGAGGATCTGGAGCGAGGCGAGCTGCCCGGCCCCCTGGGCCTGATGCGCGCCGCACGAGCGCCGCTGACGGCGGCCCTCGCTGGCGACCTAGACCGTCCGCTCCTGGTTGTGACCGGCACGGTTGCTCGGGCTCAGAAGCTCGTTCAGGCTCTGCAGGACTGGTCCGACGGTGCAACCCTCATACAGCGTTTCCCGGAACCCCTCACGCTCTTCTACGACCGCGCGCCCTGGACCGACGAGATCATTATTGGGCGCCTGCGCACGCTCCGTGCACTCTCTGCTCTCCATCGTCAGGATCAACGCGCGCGGTCACTGGTCGTCGTGGCCTCCGCGCGCGCACTGATGCAGCGGACACTTCCTCTCCACCAGTACCGGCTGTCCATCCGGGAGGTCGCTCTGGGTCAACTGCTTGACCTGGACCGGACGCTGCGGCGCTGGACGGGGCTGGGCTATGAGCCGGTCAGCGTGGTGGAGGCACCCGGTCAATTCAGCCACCGCGGCGGCATTGTCGACATCTTCCCTCCGGCCGACAACCTGCCTGTGCGCATCGAGTTGTGGGGCAATCAAGTGGACTCCATCCGCCGCTTCGACCCCGCGACGCAGCGCTCTCAGGAGCGCGTGGAGACCGTCACCATCACGCCGGCCCGGGAGGCTCTGCCCCGGCACGGTCCTCGGGTCGCCGAGCGTGTGGCCGAGATGCTGGAGCGCGACCTGCCGGAGGATCTCAGCGAGGAGTTGGACGAGCATCATCGCGGCCTGGATCAGGCGGCGCCCTTCCCGGGCTTGGAGTTCTATCTGCCCATGTTCTACTCGCGCCCGGCGACGCTGCTTGACTACCTCCCGTCGGAGGGCTTGCTCGTCGTCGACGATCGCTGGGAGTTAGCGGATACCTGGGCTGAGTTGGAGGAGGAGGCCCTTGACCTGAAGGGCTCCGTCGAGAAGCACGGAGGACTGCCCGAGGGTTACCCTCTGCCCTACCTGACCTGGGATGAGTGGGCAGAGGCCACCACCGACCGGCCGGTCGTCACCCTCGGCCATGGCCGCGGTGAGACGGTGGCAATGGACCCCATAGCTTTGCGTCTCTCTGACTGTCTTGCCCCCGGCCCGCGCTTCGGCGGCCAGCTGAAGGCGCTGATGGATCATATTGAGATGGCGCAGATCCGGGGCGATCGTGTCGTCGTCGTCACCCGTCAGGCGCGCCGACTGGCCGACCTGTGGAGCAGAGATCGTGCGTACGTCTCACCGTCGGACGGGCTGGGGGAGCTCCCGCGCTCCTCCGTGGAGGAACCATCCCTGGCCTTTGTTCAGGGCGCCCTTGAGGAGGGGTGGACGCTCCAGCCACCCCAGGGCACGTCGACACTGCTGCTGACCGACGGTGAGATCTTCGGCTGGCGGCGTCCGGCACCGCGTCGACCTGTCCATCGGCGCCAGGTGGCGCCAGAGTCCGTCTTTGCGGACTTCTCGCCCGGTGATTACGTCGTGCACGTGGAGTACGGGATCGGCATCTTCCGCGGTTTGGTCACCCGAAGCGTCGAAGGGGGCGAGCAGGAGTACTTGCTGGTAGAGTACGGGGGTCAAGGGGGGTCTCCACCCGATCGTCTCTACGTGCCCATCTACCAGACCGACCGTCTCAGTCGCTACATCGGGGGCGACGACCGTCCGCCGAAGCTCAGTGGTCTGGGCAAGGCGCGTTGGCGGGAGGTCAAGGACCGTGTCAAGAAGGCTACTCAAGAGGTGGCCCGCGAGCTGCTGGAGCTATACGCCGCTCGAGAGATGGCCACCGGGCATGCTTACCGACCCGATACAGCCTGGCAGACGGAGCTGGAGGCCTCCTTCCCCTATTTCGAGACCCGCGGGCAGCGGGAGGCCATCGCGGACGTCAAGGCGGACATGGAGAGCCCTCAGCCCATGGATCGGCTAGTCTGCGGCGACGTGGGCTACGGCAAGACCGAGGTGGCAGTTCGGGCCGCGTTCAAGGCGGTGATGGATGGACGCCAGGTCGGTGTCCTGGTACCGACGACGGTCTTAGCTCAACAACACTTCGCCACGTTCCGGCAGCGTATGAGGCCGTTCCCGGTCGAGATTGAGATGCTTTCCCGCTTCCGCACCCGTGCCGAGCAGGAAGAGATCCTTGAGAGTCTGCTGGCCGAGCAGATCGACATCGTCATTGGCACCCATCGCTTGCTCCAGGATGATGTTGCGTTCGCTGACCTAGGGCTTCTAAGTTATCGATGAGGAGCAGCGCTTCGGTGTTACGCACAAGGAGAAGTTCAAACGGATGCGCACCGAGCTTGACGTCCTGACAATGACGGCCACGCCTATCCCGCGCACGCTCTACATGGCGCTGACCGGGGTGCGCGACATCAGCGTTATCGAGACTCCGCCTGAGGAGCGCTTGCCGATCACGACTTATGTTGGCGCCTACGACAATTCCCTGGTGCGACGCGCCATCTTACGGGAGTTAGAGCGGGGCGGGCAGGTATTCTACGTCCATAACCGCGTGCAGACTATCGAGGCGGCGCGACGCCGGTTGGAACGGGTGGTGCCGGAGGCGACCTTCGGCGTCGCTCATGGCCAGAAACCGGGGCGCGATCTGGAGCAGACCATGGTCCGTTTCGTTGATGGTGAGATCGACGTCCTAGTCTGCACCACCATCATCGAGAGCGGTCTCGACATCCCCAGCGCAAATACGCTCATTGTGGAGCGATCTGGTCGCTTTGGCCTTGCGCAGCTCTATCAGCTACGGGGTCGGGTGGGCCGCGCTGCTCAGCGCGCGTACGCCTATCTCTTCCACGAGCGGGAGAGCCGACTCACGCCTGAGGGGCGTAAGCGGCTCGAAACGATTCGCGAGGCCAGTGGCCTGGGGGATGGGTACGCCATCGCGATGCGGGACTTGGAGATCCGAGGAGCAGGCGACATTCTTGGCACGCGTCAGTCGGGGCATATCTCAGCCGTCGGCTTCCATCTCTACACGCGCCTCCTCAGCCGTGCGGTGGAGGAACTGAAGGCGCAGCGCGAGGGGAAGCCCCCGCCTCCGGAGCCGCTTGCGAACATTCGCATCGACCTCCCGATTCCGGTGCGGTTGCCCGAGGACTACGTGCCGGACACCTGGTTGCGCCTGAAGATGTACCGCCGGCTAGCGGAGCTCAACACGATGGGCGACATCGACGATATGGAGAAGGAGCTGATCGACCGCTTTGGACCGCTGCCCAAGCTGGGTGCGAATCTCCTCTTCCAGCTACGACTCAAGGCGCTGGCACGGGATGCTGGGGTGCGAACGGTAACCGTCGAGAATGGGCGCCTGGCGTTGCGCCCGGCGGGGGAATTCCCCCGCGAGGAGCTCCGTAGGCACCTCCCGCGCGTGCTGGACGACCATGCCAGCGTGAGCCGGCACGGTGTTTGGGTGGCGAAAGAGGGGAGCTGGCGAGACACGCTGGTACGGCTGTTGAAGGCTATGGCGCAGGTCACGGAGAGTTGACGAATGTGAGCCCTGAGGTTATACTGAACAATGGAGGAGAGCGGGAGCTGAGATCGTTCGTGCGAGGTCTTCCATTCTGATCCTGAGCTAGCGCGATGAGGAGCTTTCAACGATGAACGTCCTGCGTGACATCTCTGTGATTCTTCTGGCGGCGGAAGCCTTCATCTTCGCCCTGATCCCCCTGGCGCTTTTTGGCGCTCTAGTCTACGGCGTCTGGCGGCTGAGAAGGCACCGCAATCTGCCCACCTGGCTCCGCAGGGGGCGAGACTATGTGACGCTGGGGCTTACGTATATCGAAAAGGCCATGGGCATGTTGACCAAGCCCGTCATCGTGGCCCATACAGCCTTCGCCATTATGGGCGCCTGGATTGGTGCCGTTAGCGGCGTTGATGCTGAGCGAGGAACGTTGCCCATGTCCTTGGAGCGAGAGAGCCTTTCGGATACTACTGAACGTAAACATGTCTAGAGCTGAGCTAGACCGAGTGTTCAGATGGGCACGTCAGCGATTGGGAGGGGGGGCAAGCACAGTCCGGGGACGGATAGCGTCCCTGAGCAGAAAGGAGGCGATTCTATGAATGTACGAACGCGGGTGATGATGATAGGCGGTTTGATGGGGGGGCTGGTCGGCGTGTTGGCCGCTCAGCTCTATCTGCGGTCGGCTGAGCGCAGGCTGGAGGAGGGAGAGGAGATGGATCTACCTTCCCTGGAGCCGGGTGATCTGATCAAGTTGACGCTCAGCGTGCTAGGCACGCTAAAGATGGTGGACAGTATGAGGAAGCCTGCCAAGTAGGCCGATGGACAAGGGGGACCCGATGGGCTTCGAATTTCCTTCCGATGCATGGATTAAGGAACTGAGTGATCATCTTAATCAGAGTGCCTCTTACGAGCGCTCCGCTAAGGATTGGGAGGGCGATTTCGTCTTCGTGGTGGAGCCGGACGAGGCCTATGCGGAGACCGCCTATCTTTTCCTTGGCCTCCATCATGGCAAGAGCACCGGTGCAGCCCGCGTGGAGAGTCAGGATGAGCGCGAAGCGGCATTTGTCATTCGTGCTCCCTACAGCATTTGGCGCAAGGTTATCGAGGGCGATCTGGATCCCATCCGCGGGATGATGACGCGCCGCCTCAAGCTATCCGGCAACATGGTGAAGATCATGCGCTATCCCAGGGCNGCTCAGGANATCGTCGCCTGTTGCGCGGAGGTGCCGACGGACTGGACCTAGCNATGTGGCACTTTGTCTCCCCTGAGATCGTATTCGGCGAAGNCGCGCTGGATAGCCTCGACGAGCTGCGGGGTTGGAGATCCANCCCTGGGCGCGCCCTCATCGTCACTGATACCACGCTGCTGGAGTTGGGNCTTGTCGATAGGGTCCGATCCCNTCTTCACACCGCAGGGATGGAGACCCACGTCTTCGACGCCGTCGAGCCCGANCCTAGCGTCCAGACCGTACAGAGGGGCAGGGACGTGGCGGAGGAGGTAGCACCTGATTGGATTGTTGGCCTTGGCGGTGGATCGCCGATGGACGCGGCGAAGGCGATCTGGGTCTTATATGAACGTCCTGACCTAGAGCCGGCCGACATCAACCCTTTCGTCGACCTCGGGCTGCGCGAGAAAGCGCGCCTCATCACCATTCCCACCACCAGCGGGACCGGTGCCGAAGTCACCTGGGCCATTGTCCTCACAGACAACGTGGAAGGGCGAAAGATGGGGCTTGGCAATCGAGAGAACGTGGCCGACATAGCCATTGTCGACCCGTACATGGCTGCGGGTATGCCCCCACGTCTAACGGCGGACACGGGCCTCGATGCCTTGACCCACGCTACTGAGGGGTACCTCTGCACGTGGCATACGGACCTGACCGACGGGCTCTGCGCGCAGGCGGCGCGCGACATCCTGCGATATCTCCCTCGCGCTGTGGCGGATGGGGACGACCTGGAGGCCCGAGAACACATGCACCATGCCGCTACGGCGGCTGGCCTTGGGTTCG
>P_1C_Sed_3_UnCtyDRAFT_1000222_pt1 | contig 11918 bp, 9 predicted proteins | sample Pon1CUnioCityCA_FD_10233 | JGI IMG/M metagenome (IMG submission 10233) | reverse complement strand
CGTGGTGTATTGGGATCAAAATGATCCTGGTGCCAAATTTCCCATTTAGTTCCTGTTATTTTATTGATTTTCATTTCATCTTCACCAAAGTTGTTTACAAAATCATCATAATTCATTGCGTGAGTGTTCTAGACAAACTAGCAATCGGGAGTCAAAAAAAATGTTGAAAGGGCCCTGTCTTCAAAGATTTATGCAGACATAGTAATCAAGATTCAATACATCAATAGAAATCCAAGAGAGAAGAAATAAGCTATGGAACTGATGTTATGATCAGCGGTAAGTAAATTGCAAAATCCAATCCGCAATACTTGCCGCCATCAGAAATATCCCATACATCAGACGTTTCCATATTCATCCTGGCGGATTCACCCGAACAATAGGTACTGTACCCACCACTAAAAGTAACACCGGTTTGTAGGTCCTGGGCATCCCAGCCGATCAGCAGGGCATCGTAATTCGCAGTAGAAAGGGCATTATTTGCGAACATATCGGTTGCATCTGACAGAGATGAGACATCCCATTCTCCAATATCCTGATCAAAATTATCAGCCTCTTTGAACATTAAACTCATATCTATTACATTGCTGGTATTCCAATTGCTAATATCCTGATTAAAGGCACTCGCCATATCAAACATGGAACNCATATTTGTAACGCTGCTGGTATCCCAACTCCCAAGGACCTCATCCCTCCCTATATCCTGATTGAAGGCACTGGCATTATGAAACATACTCTCCATTGTTGTCACACTGCTGGTATCCCATCCACCAATATCCTGGTTAAAGACACTGTTTGAATAGAACATCGCACTCATATTCGTAACATTTGCGGTATTCCAAAGACCAATATCCTGATCAAATACATCGGATTCAGCAAACATCCCACTCATACTCGTGACATTACTTGTATCCCAACCACCAATGGGTTGGTTGAAAGCGCTGGCAAAATAAAACATAGAACTCATATTAGTCACGCTGCCGGTATTCCAATTGCCAATGGGTTGGTTAAAAGCGAATGCCTGATCGAACATACTTCTCATATCAGTAACACTGCTGGTATCCCAGCTGTCAATATCCTGGTTCGTTGAAATATCCTGATCAAAGGCACTGGCACCATAAAACATATAGCTCATATCTGTGATATTACTCGTATCCCAATCGCTAATTGGTTGATTGAAAACAGATGCATAAGCAAACATATACTTTAAACTCGTAACATTTGAGAGGTCCGGTTTGTCGACTGCAGGAACCGTCAGGTTTGAACAACCATAAAATGCTCTTTCCATGGAGGTCCAATGATTCATTCCCCACTGGTCAACGGTCAGCAATTTGTCTTTATCACCCTGGTTATTAAAATAAATTCGAGGGAAACCCGTACCAGCACCGCTGTTATCTTTTATCCGGATGGTATATGTCCCTGGATCATCGTAGGTGCAGATGACATTGCCGGTTTGGCCCACAAAATCATCTTCGACATCATCAAGGTCATTACAATCGACATTATAGTTATAGACCGCGCCGCTATAGGTTGGGATGGTGAAGGCTGTAGTAGCGGATGTGCCAGGATTATCCGTCTGGACGGTGATTACAAAATCAGAAATCCCTGTGCAATCCTTACCGCCATCAGAAATGGTCCAGCTGTCAGAACTCATCATATTCGCCCTTGCACTTTCACCCAAACAATAGCTGCTGTCCCCACCGTCAAAAGTAACCCCAGGTTGTAGGTCCTGTGCATCCCAACCGATCAGCAGGGCATCATAATTCGCTGTAGAAAGGGCTATATTGGCAAACATATCGGTTGCATCTACCAGAGATGAGACATCCCACCCCCCGAGGTTCTGATCAAAATTATCTGCCCCATTGAACATTGTACTCATATCTGTCACATTGCTGGTATTCCAATTGCTTATATCTTGATTAAAAGCACTCGCATTTTTAAACATATAGCTCATAATTGTGACATTACCTGTGTTCCAACTTCCAATAATCTCATCAGTCCCGATGTCCTGATTAAAGGTACTCGCACCATGAAACATATAACTCATATTTGTAATTCTACTGGTATCCCAATCCCCGATGTCTTGGTTGAAAGCGCTGGCTGCATAGAACATCCCGAAAGTATTAGCGACATTATGGATATCCCAATCACCAATATCCTGATCAAAGACATTTGCGCCAGCGAACATATATCTCATATCTGTGACATTAGTGGTATTCCATCCACCAATATCCTGATTAAAGGCATTGGCGCCATAAAACATGACACTCATATCCGTAACATTACTGGTATCCCAACTTCCAGTGATTTCCTTAGCCCCAATATCTTGATTAAATGCGTCAGCATTAAAAAACATATAACTCATATTTGTTATAGCACTGGTATTCCAATCTCCAATAGGCTGATTGAAGGCATTAGCCTCATAGAACATCATGTAAACATTTGTAACATTACCAATATCCCAGGAACCAATAGGTTGATTAAAAATACTCGCACCAGAGAAGATTGATTGCATATTTACAACATTACTTGTATTCCAGCTTCCAATGTTCTGGTTAAAAATACTAGCATTATAAAATAAATAACTCATATCTGTGATATGACTGGTGTCCCAACCCCCTATCTGTTGATTAAATTGCATTGCTCCAGCGAACATATACCTCATACTCGTGACATTTGAGAGATCCGGATTGTCAACTGCAGGCACCGTCAGGTTGGAACAGCCGTAAAATGCCTTCTCCATGGAGGTCCAATGATTCATTCCCCACTGCTCAACGGTCAGTAATTTGTCTTTATCACCCTGGTTATTAAAATAAATTTGGGGAAACCCGGTGCCAGCACCGCTGTTATCTTTTATTCGGATGGTATAGGTTCCAGGATCATCGTAGGTGCAGGTGACATTTCCAGTCTGGCCAAGAAAATCATCTATGCCATCGTTTTCGCAATCGACATTGTAGTCATAGACCGCACCGCTATAGGTTGGAATGGTGAAGGCTGTGGTTCCGGATGTGCCAGGATTATCCGTCTGGACGGTGATTACAAAATCATAATTCGCCGGGCAGTCTTTTCCACCATCAGAAATAGTCCAGCTGTCAGAACTCATCATATGCGCCCTGGCAATTTCCCCATAACAATAAGTGCTGTTCCCGCCATTAAAAGTAACCCCAGATTGAAGGGTTTGAGCATCCCAACCGATCAAAAGGGCATCATAATTGTATGTGGATAGACCGCTTGTTGCAAACATTCCTATAGCGGTTTCTAGAGAAGAAACATCCCAGCTGCCTAGATTCTGATCAAAATCATCTGCACCATAGAACATTGTATACATATTCGTCACATTACTGGTATTCCAATTGCTAATATCATGGTTGAATGCACTGGCATTATAGAACATGTGACTCATGTCCGATACTTTACCTGTATTCCAATTGCCGATATCCTGATTAAAGGCAGAAGCATCTAAGAACATTCCAACCATACGAGTTACATTTTTAGTGTTCCAATCACCAATTTGCTGATTGAAGGCAATCGCACCCGAGAACATATAAGCCATGTCTGTAACATTGATGGTGTTCCAGTCACCAATATCTTGATTAAAAACAATGGCATCGTAAAATACTCCACTCATGTTTGTGACATTTTCGGTGTTCCATCCACCTATATCATGATTGAAAGTACTGGCACCATGGAACATACCGCTCATATTTGTGACGTTAACTGTATTCCAATTGCCAATAGCCTGATCAAATGAATTTGCATTAAGGAACATTTCTTCCATAGTTGTCACTTGGGTCGTATCCCACTTACCAATAAATTGATCAAAGGCATTGGCGTTATAAAACATACTGCTCATATCTGTAATATTGCTGGTATCCCAATCTTCAATGTTTTGATTAAACAAACTGGCACCATAAAACATAGAAGCCATATCCTTTACATTGGATAAATTGGGGGTATCTTCTGCCTGTCCTGCCAGGTTAGAGCATCCCTTAAATGCATTTGCCATCGAGCTCCAGAGTCCTGTGCCCCACTGCTCAATTGTCAATAACTTTTGGGCATCCCCAACTCCATTAAAATAGATACGAGGGAAACCCGTCTTTTCACCTGTACCATCATGGATATGAATCTCTTTAACCCCAGTGCTTTTATAAACGCATGTGTAATCACCGGTAAGACCAGTTTCCTCAGGGATACCATCACCATCACAATCCACATCATAATAATAGTCCTCACCGGTATATGTCGGTATGGTAAAGGACAAATCGGATGGGATATCAACTGTGATAATAAAATCATCAATACTCTGGGCATGCACAGTTCCCGTTGGGATAAAGATCATCAATAAGCTGAAAAAGAATGCTAAGAAAATAATTGGGATGATATGATTTTTTGTCATAATAAGGGGCTCTCCTTAACCTTTAAAAAAATTGCACAATTAGCTTCAGGCATTGATACTTATTTATAAACGTTGTCGAGACGTGTACGGTGACAGTGCTTTGTCAGCTTAACGCTTAAGCTCTCCCCCTGCACATAGCTATTTTGAAGTCACTAATTTTTATTCTTTATAGTATATCATAATTTCAATAGTATTTATTGAAATTATCGGTTTTCAAATTATGGGGTAACTTATGTAAAAAATTTTCTCTGTTAAGTCTGGGAAACGGGAAATGTGAACATTGACATACAAAATACACTAATTAGATTTGAGAAATTGCTTTCAAATAAATAATTTAAATTTGAGCCTAACATGGGATATCATCGGTAATCATCAAACTATGAAGGGTTCCGCTGTTCCCATTAAAAACCAAGGGGTCACAACTTCAAATTCGCATAAATCTGAGACTATTGTCAATACCCCCAATAACCCCTGATTAGGCTAAGTGACCAAACACTTTATCTCACACAAATTCAATAATACTTTGATAAACTGATTTTTGCAAAAAATAATTAAGTCTCAAATCCTTTTAACAATCACGGTTGTGAAATCATCTTGATGGGGAATATCCCCACTAAATTCCTGAACTGCAGCCCAAAGTTTTTTACAAATACTATTTCCACTCTCCTGCCGATGAGCAACCAATAGTTCTTTAACCCGGTTAATTCCAAAGGCTTGTCCTGATGGATTGACCGCTTCAAAGAGCCCATCGCTATAAAATAGTGCTAATCCGCCTTCTGGTATGCTGCACTGCTGTTGATCGATTGATAATTTTTCAAAAATCCCAAGGGATTCTCCACTCATCACAGTTGGATCTATGATATTCCCATCTTCATTAACAATTATTGGCGGCAAGTGACCCGCTCGNGCATATTGAATGTTGCCAGACTCCANATCCAGAATACAGTACAGCAAGGTGACAAACATATTTGCATTCATACTNAAAAGGAATTGATTGATATTTTCTAATATTNTTTGTTGGTTAATATTCCTTCCAGTCTCTACCCGCGCCAAACTGAGGGTGATTGCCATNTAAAGGGCTGCNGGTAAACCTTTATCCGAAACATCACCAATCATAATNCAGAGATTCTTATCCCCAAGGGGAATGAAATCAAAAAANTCNCCNCCNACTGCTCTTGCTGGAATAATCAGGGAACCAAAATCNTACCCGGGNTACTTGGGGGTTTCCATTTGGAGAATGCTCTTTTGCGCCTGTCGAGCCAATTCCATTTCACTTTCCATCTGGTTGAACAGACGTTGAGTCTCATTAAAGAGACGAGCATTTTCCAATGACTGGCTCATGCTGTTGGTTAATGTTGTTAACAGGTCGATATCTGACCTGGAAAAAGCATTTTCGATATCTAAATTCTGCAAACTAACGATCCCTCTTGCTTCATTTCCAACAAGTAATGGCACCCCCAACCATGTCTTCGGCACCTCCGTCCCAGGGACAACTGCCATTTTTTCAGTAGCAAGCAGATCAAGGATATCCTGTTCATTAATCATCACGGGCTCTTTCCTTTGGACAACCTTAGCCCTGGAAGCATCAATTGGCGACCAACCAGGGATATGGAGGTGCTGCCCACGTTCAATTGCATAATGATGATATATCCTGTTTGTGTTGGGATCATATTGAGAAATCATAACAACCTGGGCATTGAAAGTATCTCGAAGCTTATCTCCCACCAGGTCGTAAATGGCTTGCATTTCATATTTGGAAGATAAGCCCTCCTGAACGCTGTTGATTAAGGCTAATTCAACCGACCTTCGCTCCAAACACAGCTCCAAATATTCTGCAGCTGCTTCCCAATTACCCTGGGCTTTTGCTTTACTGACCAGAAAATCATAATCCTGGATTTGAAAATCCCCTCTCAGCCTTCCCTCGGATTTGGTGTTTTTTTCGATACCTTCACTTTTCGAGGACATTTTATCCTTCCTCTCCAAAATTAATACTGCAAGATCTGTCTTAAAGGCTCATGTATGATTAATCCATTGAAGATTCTTATCCCCTGGTCTCCAAATTTTTACATACCAACAAAGAGGTTTTGAGAATAAAATTTGGAGAAAACTAATACAATTACAAAATAATCCATATCTTATTTTGGTGGCCTGTTATTTGGATCACGACTTGAATATTTTCCATTTTAGCACAGTTCTATTACTCGTTGATCATTTTTAGAAAAGTTAAAAAAAAGATGGGGATTTTAAAAGCCTCATTCAATAAAACAAAATTTTTGAGTTCCAATTGATCTGAAGATTCCCCAAAAGGATCATGGGGTAAACCAAAGTCTAAACCAAGTAAAACTCTCAGCATCTGGTTGGCTGGATTCACGAAGGGATTCTCCCTGGTGAAAGCCACCTCAAATTCAAAATTTTTTATTTGATCATTTTTTATGGATTGGAAAGTATACCCATCACATAGAAACACATAAGTTATTAACAACAGAACTTAATGTGGTTTCATCTACCAGAGTTGGGAAACACCCAGGTCTGTCGGTCTGTAAACCTGGATGGCAGCCTGCCCGGATAACGGGCAGTGGTTTTCACAAATGCCGCAGCCGATACAGCGCTCCTGAACCACATACGGGCGCTGAAGGGTTATCGGCTGACCATCTGGATCAAACACCACAACATCCTCAAGTTGAATGGCTTTATCGGACACCGGGCACATTTCTTCACAGGTGATGCAGCTGCGTCCGCTTGCCCATGGCAGACAGCGGTTACGGTCAACATACGCATGTCCAATCACCATTTGGCGTTTATCTTCAAGGTTGAGGGCAGGGATTGCATCAGTTGGACAGACCTGGCCGCAGGCATTACAGGAATAATCGCAAGGACCAAGACGGGGCACGAGTACCGGTGTCCAGATGCCAGCCCAACCAGCCTCTGTCAGGCTGGGCTGTAAACCCAAGGTTGGGCAAACCTGGATGCACATCCCGCAGCGAATACATTGGGAAAGAAAATCAGGATCAGTGGCTCCCGGTGGACGTAGAAGAAACGGTTGTGTTTGTTTGTTTTGAGGGATCACCTTGCTCAAGCCTACAACTGTTACAGCAGCGCCCGCTGAAAGAAGGAACTGGCGAAAGGAGGGATCGTAAGGCTGCCACATTGCAGGAGCTAAATGGCCGTGGAACTGTTGGGCGTCTTTATCACAGGCTGGGGCGCACTCAAGACACATGATGCACTCGGATGGATCGCTGGCATAGTCCTTTTTAGGGTCAATCGTTCCTGTCGGGCAAACCCGGGCACATCGTGCACACGCAATACAGCGATCATTTGTTGAGCGGCGCAACCAGGAAACCTTGCCCACCAATCCAAGCAAAGCACCAAGGGGGCAAAGATAGCGACACCAAAAGCGTGAACGTACGGCATTTAAAGCAACCACCACCCCAAATAACAATACAGCCAAACCGCTGAGGCGAAAGACCGGTTGGTACATTGGGAGCAATGTACTCCTTAGAAAATTGTCTACTTCCACGACTGCATCCAGCAGTCCAGGCACCGGCAGGCCTGCCAGTGCTTGTTCAACCCCAGTGACAATCGCCACAAACCCCGGCCAGATCGCTGTAGCTACGGTTCGATAAATCATGGTAATAGGATCAAGGATTATTAAACTGAGATTGCCTAAGAGGGCACCCAGGATAATCAATCCCAGCAGGAAATACTTGACCGACCGCCAACGTGGATTTACATCTGATTCTTTCGGTTTTGGCTTGTGGGAAGGCACCCAATCAAGCACAGTTCCCAGGGGGCAGAGCCAACCACACCAAACCCTCCCCAAAGATAAGGGTAAGAACCAGCACGATCAGCCCACCAATAAACATTGTCAATGTGAAACGCCTGGCAGCCAGCATCCCCGCCAGTCCCACCAATGGATCCAGACGGAAGAACAGGTCGGCTGGCAGAAAAGCGATTCGCCCAGCAGCCAATAGGAGAACAATAAAAAGGATGAATGCCATCGCCTGCACCCATGGGCGGAACTTACGTATTTTACTAGCTCTCATAGGACTTCCTTAGCAAACAGCGTTATGCGTCAATTGTCTCAATGTTGATCGATTTGAGGTCCATCGTACCCATACCAATTTGGTCGGCTAGTCGGATGTATTCAATGTCAGCACCTGTCATGTTGAACAAAGTCGCTGCATAAGCATCGGCCGCGACCACGTCCGGGCTGGCTATCACTGTGTTCATCTCCCTGACATCGCTCAGGCTTCCCCCAGTCGGACCATTGTTAACCAGGATGCGTGTTGCATCAATCACGGTAAGCTGCGGTTTAACAACAGTGGATAAGTCAACAATAGATGGGTGAAGCCCATTGGCATGAAGGGCGCCGCGATTCTGGATAACACCCATTAAGTTCTTGAGACCAAGTGTAAGGCCGGCTCCGCTGTGATGTTTGGCGATGGGCACATTGATCACTGTATCGGCATTGAGGATATCAGCATAAACTTGTGTCTTTTTCAAGGCCATTGGATTGGGGATCTCGATCTTTTTGTACTTAAGGGCGTTCATCAGTTCCATCTGGCCGCCAACAGCTTCAACAGCTTGAGCGATCCCGCTCGTTTCATAGGCATTCTGTGCTTTACCGCCAAAGGGGAAATCCATTACACGCACGCTTCCAGCACCTGCACTCAGACAGAGGGCAACAATCGCAGCCACCACCGCCGGGTTGGTGGTACTTGCGTATTCGGGACCATGATAAGCATTGCAGATGTTGGGTTTGATAATTACATCAGCGCCCTTCTTCACATAGCGCTCAATGCCACCCACCGAAGCGATTGCCCGCCTTGTGAGTTCCTCTGAACTTAAAGCACCACCGCGAGCTACAGCTAAGTAGGCACCCTTAGGTAAAGCTGGTCCCTCAGTTGCCTCCACTTTAGCAGTTGGCGTTGAGGCTGTTAATCCTATGGTTGGAACATAAGGGCCCTCCAACGGTACCTCTGTCAGGGTGGGCTCCAAGGTTTTACACCCACTTAAGTATGTTGCTAACCCAGCTGCCGAAAGGGTCAGTAGATATCGCAGAAAATCTCGCCGTGATACGTTGGACATAGTATTTCCTTTCCCATTATTTGAACCGTTAAATTCAGTTTGTAAAAGTAATTGAGCTGTTAGTAGAAAGATAGGGAGTAGGAATATCTTGTGCTTTCAACCTAACAGAGAAACCTGGATGGATTGTTTAACGAGAGACATACTTCACACTGCGTTTCAAACAGGCCAACGTTAAAACAATTTTTTAAATTTAAAGCTTTATGAAGATAGGATTCAGACATAATAAAAATCACCAATATTAACAGTATCAATAAATTTACCATGAAATGAGAGAAACGTGGGAAGAAAGCCCGCTGTAATCTCACCTATTGTGGGCTTATAAGAAACCTGCCAAATCGTGAATCCATTACACAAAAAATTGCCATAAATTTAGAAAAAATTCAATTCAAGTCTAATTTGATGATTATCTTAGTATAATTGGGTTTGTTGTACCGATTGTCCAGGAGGAACATAATTGTTGAAACGCGCTTTAATTGGAGATATCCTTTGGGTAATATCTTTATTAATAATCACTGCTCTCTTAGTCTTTCCCCAGACACACGAATTATTCATCCAGTTGACCTTACACCGGCCCTACTTAATGGGGTTTATTAAATTCGCCATATTGGCAACCATGGGTGAATTATTAGCCTTGAGATTGGGAAATAGCGCCTGGATAAAACCAGACGGGATGATTTATAAAATTGCAGTTTGGGGATTAATTGGTGTGTTGATTACTTACATGTTCTCATTCTATTCAAAAGGGGTATCTGCAATGATGGAACAGATGAGAATATCGCCAGGAGACAGCTTTTTATTCACTGTCTTCACAGCTTTTCTAACAGTTGACCAACAGCTATCCTTACTTAATGGGTTTCATAAAATTTGCCGTATTGGCAACCATGGGTGAATTATTAGCCTTGCGGTTGGCAAAAAAAACCTGGATTCGTCCGAATGGGATGATTTACAAGATTGCAGTTTGGGGCTTAATTGGTGTGTTGATTACTTACATGTTCTCCTTCTATTCAAAAGGGGTATCTGCAATGATGGAACAGATGAGAATATCGCCAGGAGACAGCTTTTTATTCACTGTCTTCACAGCTTTTCTAACCAGTGTCATCATGAACTTAACTTTTGGAATCGTATTCATGGCATTCCACAGAATGAGCGATACTTATATCGAGATGCGGGTCAACCAAAAGAAACCATCTTTGAAGGAGCTTGTCCAGGCCATTCATTGGGATTCCTTTATCACATTCGTGGTTTTCAAGACCATCCCCTTGTTTTGGATCCCAGCCCATACGATTACTTTTTCCTTACCGTCACAATACCGTGTGGTGGCAGCTGCTTATCTTTCTATCATCCTTGGTGTGATTCTGATCTATTCAAAAAAACCAAAAGTAAAAGACCTTAAACTATGAGGAAATAAGCTGAGCGCAAAACCAGGCCATATCATCCCCCCTGACTGGTGCCCTTTACCTCTCTAGGATACACCATATTTAATATACAAGGGTGCGGTCCAGTTCTGTTCGCACCGACTCAACAATGAAGGCGGGGTGAAAATCACACCTCGTCCTACAAATGATCATACTCTTTGCAGATTCACATCAAATCCAGCTTCGGTCTGTACTGCAATGCTTCAGCCAAATGGATCTGGGTAATAGCCCCCAACCGGGCTGTAATGCAATCTCAAGGTATGAATCAAAAATGCGAAAGGTTACTTCACAATTTTTTATCCAACAGTAATAAACGGAATTTTTACCGACAGGGGTCAGATAATGGAACAGCAAAGTAATCCCAAAGTGTTTCATTTTCCTTATTAAAAAGAAAACTAACACAGTCAGGTAAATCATAGAAAACAATTAATTTTGTGAAGGTAGCCACTGTTTCTGATAAATTGCCAGTGGAATACGTTTGCGTTCCAAAATATTGGGAAAACGCTTCTCCTGGTTCCAAACGTTGGCATTTTTCTATCCAGCCAATATCTTGCATAGCCCCATTATCCCAATATTCAAACCACTTAAAATGCAAAACCCTATTGCTGTTATTCTGCAAATAGAAATCCCCCTGACAGACCTCTTTTGTTTCATTACTTCCTTCGTAATTCACACTGGCAAATTTCCAGGTGTATTCACCAGGTCAAACTATACAGTCCTCTATTGAGATATCAGATGCAGATTCACTATCGTTCTCACCTGCTGGATCTCTTACGATCTCTTCTACGGGCTCGCTTGCACTTTCATTAGCTTCTACGCCCATATCTTCCTCTTCCACCACTATTGGTATTGCTAATAATATCCTAACTTGTTCCAAAATGATCGCAGGTAAATTACATGAAATAGATAAAGTTATGAGACAGGAAATAAATAATAAAATCAGATTTTTTCGTTTCATACTAAATACCTCCAGGAAAATCCCTATTAATTATACATGAGTATTAACAAGGGGTAGCTTACAT
>P_1C_Sed_3_UnCtyDRAFT_1000221_pt1 | contig 11942 bp, 11 predicted proteins | sample Pon1CUnioCityCA_FD_10233 | JGI IMG/M metagenome (IMG submission 10233) | reverse complement strand
GGTTTTCAAGATATTCACAAGTATTGGGGATATAGGTCTCGATCGTAACATTAGAACGGATTTGATCCGATGTAAACATTTCAAGCTCATAAGGTGTTGGCGTTATTGTAGGCGTATTGGTCGGCACCGGGGTAGACGTTAATGTTGGGCTTGCAGTATTTGTTGGTGTGATGGTCGTTTGAAGGGTTGCCGAAGGGGTATTGGTAGTCAATCCAGACTGAGATTGAGTCTTCGTGACATCTGTATCGCCTTTTTCTACTGTTTGAGCTTGGGGCACGCACGCAGAAAAGACAGAAATAATGAATAAATTGAAAATAATAACTTGAAAATTTTTCATGTTGGCAACCAGTAAATAAGATTGATTTGATTATACCGAAACTTCATTACTGTTGTATTCGCATATTGCTTTAATTCTCATGCTTGATCATATCGCATTTTTTTACACACCGAGAGTGTTGAAACTTATTTAATATCAATTATTTACTACCAATCGAGAGGGTAGTGGTTGCCCAAGCTAGACACAGAGACCGACTTTTACGTTTTGAAATTAATTCATAAATCATTTGTTCGCAGAATGCATATCGACTAGTCTCATCATGGTTAAAAACAATTCAAGACCCAAATCGTATGTATCTTAGAATCTCTGGTAAAATGGTCTCAAGAGAATCGGGTAATTGTTAGAAAGGAGAAAACATGAAAAAATTTGGTGTTCCGTTATTGATCATCATATTTCTGACCATTGGGTTGATCCCAATCCTCATCAGTAGTTGTTCCCCTGAGGCAACAGGGGGAGAGACTGTGGTCGAGATCAGCGCTAAGTGGGCCAATTCTGGCCATGCCTTTTATGAATCAGAGTCCTTCACTAACTGGGATGAATCAGAGGTACCCGAAATACCTATAAACTGTGCTAAGTGTCACAGTTCGCATGGGTACATCGACTTTTTAGGAGAGGATGGCAGCGATGCCGGCACTGTTGATGCAGCAGCGCCCCTCGGCACAGTGGTTACCTGTAATGTGTGTCACAATCCTTCTGCCCACGCGAAAGATTCTGCCATGTACCCTTCGGGGGTTGAACTTACAGATCTCGGTCAAAACGCGACCTGTATTGAATGCCATCAGGGTAGAACCGCAGGCGTCAATATCGAAAATGCGGTTGAAAATATTGGTGACGATGAAATTAGTGCTGACCTTAGATTTATCAATGTACACTATAAAATTGGTGGCGCAACGCGTTTTGGATCCCAGGTTTCTGTTGGATATGAATATCCAGACAAAGAATATTATGGTTTCTATGAGCATGTGGAGGATTATGAAGATTGTATGGATTGCCATGACCCGCACAGCCTGCAGATCATAATTAAAGATTGTGGGGCTTGCCACTCAAATGTTACCGATTCATTAGCACAACTCAAAGATATTCGAACAAATGGCACGCCTGACTACGATGGTGATGGTGACACCTCAGAAAGTGTTTATGATGAATTAATGGGTGTTCGTGATTTGTTCTACGAAGCCATCAAAACATATTCTCAAGAGGTTATTGAAGCACCTACCTTGTACGCCAATAACTTTCCTTATTGGTTCAACGACACCAATGGCAATGGCGCGGCTGAGGACGATGAAATCAGTTTTGGAAATCAATTCGCGAGTTGGAGCCCGAGGTTGTTGAAAGCAGCCTATAACTATCACCTGGTCGGACAGGATCCCGGTGGTTATACGCACAATTCTCGCTACCTGATCCAATTAATGATTGATGGCATTGAAGATCTAGGCGGCGATGTCAATCAATTAGCCAGACCAGAAAATTAGACTCTACAATATAAATAGCAATATCGAGGTTGTTCTGGATGTTCAGGACAACCTCTTTTTTTTTATCTGCAGGTCCATGCATATCGGATAAAAGCCAATATGATAAATCTTTTACTTAACGAAGTGAGATGATTTATTCTTCACCCATATTCCAATTCAAATGCAAAAAGAGCTTATGCACCCTCACCTCTGTCGTAAAAGTTATGCAGTTTAATGAGCCAGGAAAAAACCTTCTCATTTTCAAGGGAGAGGCAGGGTGAGGGTCATCTATCTAAAGAAAATGGTTTGATAAGAACATCGGATTAAGTGTTATTTGGAAACCTATCTTTTCAATTTTTACAATCAGGACAATGCCCCATAAACGTTAATGAAATAGCGGCTTTCTGTTATCATGGAGCAGAAAGCCGCTTTGTTATTTTGATCAGGAAAGACTAAAGCATTCCGGCTTGTACAGCACCAAATAGCACTGCCAGAAGCAAACAAAGTGCTATGGTGATGATGACAAACCAACGTTGGACGATTTGATGTAAATCCATGGTTTAACTCCTTTCATGCCATTTCATATTGTTCGGTGTATAAGTGTGAAGCTGGCACATCAATATTTCTGATCGCACCACCAACTGCTTCAACCATGGGTAAAGGTCCGCACATGAAATAAGTTGCGTCCTTGTGGTTTTCCGGTAAGTTGCGTTTGAGGATATCTGCTGTTATGAAGCCTTTCTCACCCTCCCAATCCGCTGGTGGCTTTTCGAGAACATGAACAAGATTGAGGTTAAGCCTTTTTTCAAGTTCTGCCAACTCTTCACGATAAATAATTGTATCCCAGGTCGGGTTTCCATATAAAAAGGTGACTTGCTTGGTTGAGCCACGATCAGCCAGAGTTCGCAACATGCCTATCACCGGCGCTGACCCTATACCACCCGCAATGAAGACTAAATCATCCTCCTGATAGTCATCTAAATTGAAAGTACCGTATGGGCCATCTACGTAAATTGTCTGTCCAACTTCAAGGTTTTTGATGTTAGCGGTAAAATCTCCCAATTCTTTGATAGTAAAACCTACCAAGCCCTCCTTGTTGTCAGCATTATTGGAGAAGGAAAATGGATTTTCCTTAAAGATCCAGGGTGAATCCGGTGTAATCCATGCAAATTGCCCTGCCTGAAATTCAAAGCCTTTATGGCCATCAGGTTTAAGCGTGAGAGACCAGCATTGTCCACGTTCTTGTTCAAGACTGACGACCTTGTAAGGATGATTGATCATAATGATGGGCCTGGCAACCCGAATGTATAGAATAATGGCAGCCCAAATTCCCGTCAGAACCAACCAAATAACCCTTTGGTATGTCAATGCCATATAGTGATTTACCTTAAACATGTGGAAAAGGGCTAATCCAATGGCCAAGAATGAGGCAGCATCATGACCCCAACGCCAAGTGTGATATTCTAATTTAATTTGTTTGCGCCAAACTGATGTGATTATCAAAACCAACATCGCTACAAGTGACAAGGTAGCCGCACGGGCACGCCACGGTGCAGTAAAGATGTTGAGTAAGCGTAATACAACTGGATTGTTTAGAATCAGCAATGCTGGATGTGCAACAGCAAGAATAAAAGTAAATATCGAAAGCTTGTGATGGACAGTGTAAAGTGTATCCATGGGGAAAGCTTTTGTGAAGAATTTCAATCGAGAGGTCGGAATAGTTTGCAATCCCAATAATGCCATCGCCAAAAAACCTAAAGCGACTGCTATTTCCCGTAAAAATTCACGCCCATCTGGTCGAGGAAAGATCATTAGGAGAACCAGGGGCAGGAAAACCATCAAAAAATAAATGGCTATCCAGAGATAAGTGAGGGTCTTTTTCTTCAAATTAAACTCCTTGTCTAATTCTTATCAAAACAGATCCAAACAACAACTACGAAACTGATTATAACTTATATTTCATAACAATCTAGATGAAAAGGGTGGCTAATGTCAATTATTGAATTGATAGATGATTGCCTAGCTCAAAGGTATTCATAATTTAACGTTATCCATCCATCATCCGGTTGACAAAATGCAATTTTTGGATAGAATCAAGACCACTTGCCGAAGTGGCGGAACTGGCAGACGCGCTACGTTCAGGGCGTAGTGAGCCATGGGCTCATGAGGGTTCAAATCCCTCCTTCGGCATTACCCCCTCCATTGAAGGGGTTTTTTTATATACTGGTGTCATGCAGAAATGGTACAATGGGTAGTATAGAAATTCCAGCAACGTGGGATTTATGATCTGATGAAAAAGATTTTTCAAGACAAACGCATTATTGTTATCGCCGTCATCATCGTTTTGGTGATATTATTTTTGGATTTTAATCAACGCATGATCCTGCTTTCAAAGTTGAGGGGGCAAGAAAGACAACTGACCCAGGAATACAGCCAATTAGTCGCAACCGCCAACGCGCTTAAAACTGAAATTGCGAATGTGGACTCAGATCAAGTTGTTGAAAAGTGGGCTCGCGAGGAAGCTGGNATGGTCCANGAAGGCGATATCCCAATTGTCATATTGCCGCCTTCCAAAACCCTNGTTCCAACACAAACCAGCGAAACGGTCATTGTTGACAAAGTTGAAACCTGGGAGATNTGGCAAGAACTCTTCTTTGGTGACTGAGTAAATCAACACAGATGATATTTTCTCATTTTCAAACCCGCCCCCTGGNGCAAAAAANCGCGCCAAAAATAATGCGCATTTCCCCTGATTTAGGCTTAACTNAGNTGGAAATCGAAAAAACCGCNNNAGGNTGGCTTTTACCTTCCGATGAGATCCTGACATTCTCCCAAATTGANTCGATTAACGCNGACACAAATAGCTGTTTTCTTCTTGATAATGGACANCTTCAAAAAGTTCAAACTTATTCANTTTATACAAATCGCTATTACAGTCTAATGCCCACGGAAAAAGCCCCCACCATGCTAATCTCCGGGATTCCGATGCATCGCATTAAAGATACCACGCCTGATGCCGACACACAGCGTAAAATCCAAGCGCTCAAAAAACCCTTCGGCCGAGTCTTAGACACCGCCACTGGCCTTGGCTATACCGCCATTCAAGCGGCTCAGACAGCTCAAATGGTGGTCACGATCGAATTGGACGCCGCGGTTATCGCCATTTGCAAAGCTAATCCATGGTCTCAGGGATTGTTCACAAATCCGAAAATCCATCCTTTACTGGGTGACAGTTTTAATCTGGTCAATATGTTTGAAGATGGATTTTTTAACGCCATTATCCACGATCCCCCGACCCTCAGCCTTGCAGGTCTTCTTTATTCACAGGAGTTATACCTTCGCTTTTATCGGATTCTAAAGAATAATGGGCGTCTATTCCATTACGTAGGCAACCCCGACAGCCGCTCAGGGGCTTCAGTCGGCAGAGGCGTCGTCCAACGCTTGCGCAAAGCTGGTTTCAAAACCACGCCCAAGAGTCGTGCCTTCGGGATATTAGCACAAAAATGACCAGAATTAATAAAAATTTTCAGGATTAAGAGGATAAGTGCAATTTTCATGTATAATTCTCACGTGATGGATATTAAAGCGCTAACCAAAGCCATGCATCAATTTGTCAGGGATAAAGGATGGTATCAACCTAACACACATCGCCCACAAACCCCCAAAAACCTGGCAATATCCCTCAGCATTGAGGCTGCAGAAATTCTAGAACATTTCCAATGGCATGAGGCTTCACCTCAACCCAAACAATTGGAAGGTGAATTAGCCGATGTTGCCCTCTATCTACTGCAACTGGCTAGCGTTTGCAATATTGATTTAGAAAAAGCGATTTTAGAAAAACTTGAAAATAATTATTTTAGAACTTGGGATCAATCAACAAAACAGGATAAGGACGAACATGACAACGAAAATTAGTGTTTTTGGTGGGTCAAGCCCAAAACCCGAAACAGATGCCTATCAACAAGCCGTTCAATTAGGACGCCTGCTGGGTGAGGCTGGTTACACAGTCCTTACGGGCGGTTACAGTGGCACCATGGAAGGTGTGTCCCGCGGGGCTTCTGAAAGTGGTGGTCATGTTATTGGCGTAACAACCGATGAAATTGAAAGTTGGCGACCAGAAGGTCCGAACCCCTGGGTTATGGAGGAAAAGCGCTGCAAGACTTTCCGCGAACGCTTGAATACCCTGGTTGAAGACTGTGATGCCGCCATTGCCTTACCAGGAGGGATTGGCACCTTGCTCGAAATCAGTCTTGCCTGGAATTTGCTCTCGATCAATGTGATTGAAACCAAACCGCTAATCCTGGTGGGTAAAGAATGGCAAAAAATCATGAACACTTTCATCAAGGAATTGAGCGATTATATTCCCATGGCAAATCGAGAGTTCATCGCTTACGCACCCAATCCAAAATCAGCACTTGATTTGTTGAAATATTTTTCAGGATCATGTTCACAAAATTAGTCAGAAGAGAGAAAAAGAAGCGCTATGATAGATGAAAAAAAATTAACACCCCGATCAGAAAATTATTCCGAATGGTACAACCAACTTGTCCAGCGCGCGGAACTCGCCGATTATGCGCCGGTGCGAGGGTGTATGGTCGTGCGTCCCTATGGCTGGGCCTTATGGGAGAATATTCGTGATGCCCTTGACGGTCGTTTCAAGGCAACTGGCCATGTGAATGCCGCTTTTCCGCTGTTTATTCCAATGTCTTTCCTTGAAAAAGAAAAGGAACACGTTGAGGGTTTCTCGCCGGAATTAGCTGTGGTCACCATTGGCGGTGGGTCTGAGTTAGAGGAACCACTAATTGTGCGCCCGACCTCAGAGACAATTATTGGTTATATGTATTCAAAATGGATCCAGTCGTATCGTGATTTGCCCTTGCTGATCAATCAATGGGCAAATGTCGTCCGCTGGGAGATGCGCACCCGTTTATTCTTGCGCACTCTCGAGTTTTATTGGCAGGAGGGTCACACAGCCCATGCCACAGCGGAAGAGGCGGAGGAAGAGACCTTGCGCATGTTGAACATCTACACCGATTTCGCAGTTAACGAAGCCGCTGTGCCCGTCATCCCCGGACGCAAAAGCGAGAGTGAAAAGTTTGCTGGCGCTGTTCATTCCTATACCATTGAAGCCATGATGGGTGACAAAAAAGCCCTTCAATCAGGTACGAGTCACAATCTGGGCCAGAATTTTGCCAAAGCCTTTGAAATCGACTATCTGGATGAAAATAACACGCTGCAGCATTGTTGGACCACCTCCTGGGGTCTTTCTACCCGCTTTATTGGTGCTATTATAATGACCCACGGGGATGACCAGGGATTGGTCTTACCACCGCGACTCGCGCCCACCCAGGTCATCATTGTGCCTATCTTCCGAAAGGATGAGGAACAAGAAAAAGTCATGGCTGTAGTTGAGCGTATCAAGAACGAACTGCATGATTTCCGTGTAAAAGTAGATGATCGCACAGAAGTCACGCCAGGTTTCAAATTTAACCAATGGGAGTTACGCGGTGTGCCACTCCGTCTTGAAATTGGTCCAAAAGATGTTGCCAAAAACAGCGTTGCCCTTGCCCGCAGGGATATCCCAGGTCGGGATGGAAAATCCTTTGTACCCCAGGAAGGTATTGCGCAAACTGTCGCTGAAATGCTGAAAGACATTCAAGCTAACATGCTTGAAAAAGCAACCCGGTTTAGAGATGAACACATCTATGAACCCATAGACTATGATGAATTCAAAGAAATCATCCAAAATGATGGGTGGTGTTATGTGTGGTGGAAACCCAGCGTTGAAAACGAGACCACCATCAAAGAGGAAACCAAAGCAACCTTACGGTGCATCCCCTTAGATCAACCTGGTGGAAAAGGTAAGTGCATCTTCAGTGGTGAAGAAACCGACCAAAAAGTTTATTTCGCCAAAGCTTATTAATTTCGCAACCATTAGCCCTGGTTTTTCAAACCAGCGAAGCGTCTGTTTGATAACATATTTACCAAGGTTCTAACCAGTATGCCTGCTGTTAATCCAACCCAGTTAAAAATTCAATTGGATGCATTGATGTTTTTTTTCAACGCACCCCCTGACTTTCATCGTGAGCTTTCGGTGTTATTCAGTTTGTATGCCAATCGTGCCTTGCGATTTGGTGACACGGTTCCAGCAAAACCCCTCATCAGAATGTACCATTTACCCTTCCCTATCATTCGTCAATTGAGGTTGGATCTTCAGCAAGAAATAACCAAGGACCCCGAAAACGCGTTGGCATGTGCAGATGAGCTTTGGCAGGACCCTTATCTGGAAGTTAAAGAAACAGCCATCTTCATTCTTGGGCACACAATACTTGATCCACCAGAACCGATCCTCAACCGTTTACATCAATGGTTAAACGAAGACATCGAAAAAGAACTTAGAAGGTCCATTCTTTCAACGGGCACCTACACACTTCAGACTCATTTTCCGCAAAATTGGGAAGACTTTATTAAATCCTTTCTATTAAAAAGTGATTCGAAAAATATTGCCCTAGGGCTTCAGGGGTTAGCTGAGGGAATCAACAATCCTGAGTTTAACAATTTCCCCATTGTTTTCAGGTTGGTCAGCAATACGATTCAAGAGCCTCAACCAGAATATCGAGGAACGCTCATCACCCTCATTGAGTCCTTGGCCAAGCGTCTACCAATCGAGACAGCATATTTTCTGAGACAGGCAATCTCGATCAGTAATTCCCCCCAATTATCTCGTCTGATAAAAGGGTGTTTACCGTTCTTCCCTGACGATATCCAAAAAGATCTCTCTGCAAGCGTTAGAAAATAAGCATCAGGGTTTTTTCCTGAATATCTGACCGGTCGGCGTTACCACTACTGGAACATTCTTCTTATAATCCTGCCATACAGAATGACCATCTTCCCACAGCTCAACGAGAATGAAGGATTCCAGATTCGCATCAAGTAAAATTTTTGTAGCAAATTTAACAATACGAAACACCTCACCTGATGGCAATTTTAAGTGGGCAATATGCCAAACAGACATGCCAATTAATTCATCAACGGTCAAACCCGCACCATAATCACGCACTGTCATGTCATAATCCTGAAGTGTTCACGCATAGATCAACTCACCAAAGCTTTACAACACTCTGTCTGCATTATAACCCCTTCGCCAATTTGTGAAAATTTCATCAAATCGTATCCAACAATACATTCTTCCTGCATAAATTGACTTTGAAGGAACATTTTTCGATAAATCAAAAGATCAAGCTGTGATTTACCTTAATCGAAAAGACGCCCCATGAGGAGCGTCTTCTGGTTTGATAAAGTTGGTAAAGGTTAGAAAATATGAAATGCCGCAATGATCGGCGCAAACAAAGAGGAGACAAGGGACATCACAGTGATCAATGTGTTCAATGAAGGGCCAGCTGTATCCTTGAAAGGATCACCAACGGTATCCCCTACAACACCAGCTTTATGGGCATCCGAGCCTGGGCCACCGTGTTGTCCTGTTTCAATTATTTTTTGGCGTTATCCCACAATCCGCCGGAATTTGCCATGAAAAGGGCAAAAATCACACCGGTGAAAATCGCCCCACCAAGGAAACCACCCAAGGCATTTGGCCCCAGCACAAAACCTACTAATAAGGGTAACCCAACAGCCAGGAATGCTGGCAAAATTAGCGAGGAAAGTGCGCCTTGTGCAGCCAGACTAACACAGGTGTCATAATCGGGTTTGACCGTGCCACCTAAAATTCCTGGTTCTTCACGAAATTGTCGGCGGATTTCCTCAATCATTTTAAAGGCATTCTTAGTCACTGANAGCATGGTCAACGCGCTAAATAGTGGCGGCGTCATCGCACCCAAAAATACGCCCGCAACAACAATGGGTGAACGCAAACTCATACTCACTTCAACACCACTGGCTGTGACAACTTCCGCATACGCAGCAAATAATGCCAAAACCGTTAATGCCGCTGCGCTGATGCTAAAACCCTTCGTGATGGCTTTAGCCGTGTTACCAGCAGCATCCAGGGTGTCTGCTGTTTCAATCACACTNGCATCCATACCTGCCATCTCNGCGATACCACGGGCATTATCCACAATCGGCCCATAGGCGTCAGCAGAAACGATCATCCCACTGATTGAGAGCATCCCAACAGCGCTAATCCCAATCCCGTAGATACCGGATAACCCGGATGATTGCGCAAGATAATAAGAAAGCAAGGTGGCGGTGGCGATGCCGATCACCGATGGAACAATGCTGACCAACCCATAGCTAAAACCGGTGATGATGTTAATGGCTGCACCCGATTCTGACACCCTGGCTGTTTCAAGTACAGGTTTGTAACTTTCAGATGTGAAATAATCAGAGGTNAATCCGATGATTACACCAGTGATCAGACCCGTTAAAGTTGTCCAGATGATGCCGATATTGACATTTGCTAAGAGGACAAATAGTACAACCAGTGCGGAAAAAATAACCGTCGTAATAACCGTTCCAAAATTCAAAGCTGGACCTGGCTTGCCATCTTTGCCAACCCTGACAAATTGAATCCCAATCAACGAAGCCAAAATACCCAATGTACACAAAATGAGTGGGAGTATGACATAATTTGCGCCGAGCTCTGATGATGAGGCTGCTAGCAACATCACAGCCACCACAGATGCAACATAACTATCAAAAATGTCCGCGCCCATCCCGGCCACATCGCCGACGTTATCACCGACATTATCGGCAACAACGGCTGGGTTACGGGGGTCATCCTCAGGAATACCGACCTCAACTTTTCCGACCAGGTCGGCTGCTATATCAGCAGTCTTCGTATAAATGCCGCCGCCAGCCTTCGCCAATAGTGCTAATGCAGATGCACCAAAACTAAAACCGAGGACAATATCTGCACTTCCTGTTAATAATATGATGATGCTCATCCCCAAAACCGCTAAGCCGACCATCGATAAACCCATCACGGAGCCAGCATAAAAAGAAAGTCGAAAAGCTTCATTGAGTGAATCCTTCGCAGCAGTTGCTGTGCGCACATTTGCTTCCACAGCAATACCCATCCCCATATACCCGGCCACCGCTGAACATAAAGAACCGCCAATAAAAGCAATGGCCATGCGAATACCGTTGCCGGGCAAAATATCAACCTGACCAGACGCTACATCGCTTAAGTCAAAGCTGAATATAACAGCAATGATAAAACCAAGCACGATTGCAACAATAGTGAGTGCAATGTACAAACGCTTTAGGTAGGCTCGTGCACCTTCCCGAATCCATGATGCTACTTCTTGTGCTTTTTCTGAGCCGGGGTCTTGCCTTTTTACCCAGAAATATAAATAAACGGCAACGCCAACAGAAATAATGCTCGCCGCGATGCTGATAAACAACCAAATATCATTCATAATTCACTCCTTCAGTATTGATAATATTTTCACTGTTGCGAAATTAGTCAAAAATGGTTCTACATATTGGCAGAGCGCCACCATCGATAATTACTTTCTCTTAATTCAGCACTCGATGGCATCGGGTAGAAAACCATTCCAGTTTCATTGCCAATATAAAATCCATTTTTTACGGTTCGATAGGCAAAACCAGCTGGGCTCGCCCGGTCAACCATTTTTGTGGCGACAGGTTTTGTCTTTAAATCCTTAAGCACTTCACGCAGATGGTCCACATTTGAATAGGGTAAATCGCCAATCTGGCCCATCTCGGGGTCATCAGCCAGTTGATCTAAGCGCAATTCAGTAAAAGCAATGGCAGGAAGGGTGACCAATGAGGTCGGATTCTTTACAATTAGGTCAAAAAATTCCATCGGGTTCAATCGGCTGGCGACCAAGGGAGAGACTGGCACAATCTCTTTATAGAGATGTAAGCCTTCATCCATCAAGGGAATGTCAGCGCTCATATCAAGGCCAAGGGTTCGCCCATCTTGAGTCACCAGGTGTAACTTCCCCAATGCGGAAATCGGAACATGCTCTAAAACGCGATAAATACTGATGTAAATCGATGCTTTTGGCGATCCATCATCATGAGGGACGCATCGGGAGACACCTTCTTTAATTCTGAAATACGAGTTTTCGAAATTTGAGTCCACCTCAAAAAATATCGCCTGACCACTGGTCTTCTTCTTCGTTCCAACCGCGTAATAGCTCCCAAATTCTTCCGGTTCCAGCATAGAA
>P_1C_Sed_3_UnCtyDRAFT_1000220_pt1 | contig 11969 bp, 8 predicted proteins | sample Pon1CUnioCityCA_FD_10233 | JGI IMG/M metagenome (IMG submission 10233) | reverse complement strand
AAAAAATTAACAATACAAGGAGAAGATGATGAAATCTAAAAAACATGATTTGAAATGGATCATAGCTTTATTGGTGTTCGTATTATTACTGGCTGCATGCAGCAGCGAAACGCCAGTTGCTGAGCAATCACTGCCTGAACAGCCCGAAGCTACCGCTCCGCCTGGGGAAACTGAGATAGAAGCAGAGGTGCCCGAAATCAGCCAGCCAATTGCGCGCTGGAACAGTGTTAGTGAGCGCGGAAATTGGGTGCTGGTTGGTTATGGTGATACCCTTAATCCTACCGTGGTAGAACCTGACACGTATGTATCCATCAATTTCAGCGCTGTTGATGATCAGGTTAATGGATCGGGGGGGTGTAATAATTTCTTCACCACCTACACCGCCGATGATGATTTCAACCTGACAATCAACGGCCCGGTGGGATCCACGATGATGGCCTGCGAAAAAGGGATGGACCAGGAAACTATGTTTTTGGGTGCCCTGGAAACCGTGATGGGCTACAACGTTACCGAAGAAGGTTATTTGTTGCTTGATTACGATAGTGGCGAGGGCTACGCTGAACAAATGACCTTCATGCCAGAAATAACATTGGCAGACACGGTATGGGTGCTGACGGATTACGGCGATCCCAACAACCTGATCTCCAACGAGCCAGGCGTGGTCACCACCGCCATTTTCTCTGTAGAAGGCGCCCTGAGCGGTAACACCGGCTGCAATAATTATGCGACGGAGTATCAGATTGAAGAGGGGCAACTCTCGATCAGTTTGCCAGCAATGAACTTGATGGCCTGCGAAAAAGGGATGGCGCAGGAATCCGCTTATTTACAACTGCTCGAAGCGGCTCAAAATTACCGCCTCGGCTATAAAGCCCTAGAAATCGTAACGGCAGATGGTTCTGTCTTACGTTTCAGCGCCCAACACCTGCCGCTGGAGAACGTACGTTGGCTCCTAGCCTCAATTAATGGGGAAGCTGTCCCTGAAGAATTGAATGCGAATGTGCTCTTCACACCCGGGAGCAGTCCTGCTATCCAAAGCGAGGAGAACGCCGTTAATGGCAACGCCGGGTGCAACACCTTCTTTGGTAGTTACACCATCGAGGGAGATGCCCTCAGCACCGGACCTTTTGGTCTGACCAAAATGATGTGCGAAGATGCAGCCATGCAGGTTGAGCAAGCCTTTTTGGCCGCTCTCGAAAGCGCTCAAAACTACCAGATTATCCTTAATCAGTTAATCATCAACACCGAAACCGGGGCATTGCTGTTATATGCCGACCGCATGCCCTTGGAAGGCCCCCAATGGGTTCTGACGGGACAAGGCACGCTCGATAATCCCCAGCCGCCCACCGAAGGCACTATGTTCAGCGCCGCTTTTGGTCGCCAGTTCGGAATGCCTTCGGGGATCCAAGCGGGTGGCACGGGCTGCCGAGATTATGCTTCAACTTATTTCGCCGGTGCTGACAAGATCAAGGTTAACTTGCCGCAAACCAGCCAAAATGAGTGTTCGGATACCCAAATGGAAACTGAACAAGGTTTCTTCCTGGGATTGAATGCTGCTCGTAATTACCGAATACTGGGGAATGAGATGCAGGTTTTCTATGATGGGGCCGTACTCATCTTTGAGGGAAGCTACCCGGAAACAGAACAAGGCCCCTTGACAATCCTGGATGGTACGATGTGGTGGCTGACTTCTATCGATACTTTCGTGGCAGTTCCCGGCAGTGAAAGCACAATTGCTTTTACGATCAATCCAGATGGAGAGACAGGTACGGTCAGTGGTTCCGGGGGCTGTAACACCTACAGTGGTGAAATTACAGGGGTCTTCTCGCTAGGACCTATCAATTCTTCGGTGGCTTTGTGCGATACACCTGAAGGCATCATGGAGCAAGAAGCCGCTTATTTCAATGTATTACAAAACGCGAATGGCGTTTGGATCGAAGGAAACACGCTGCGGATTACAACCAACCTGGAAACCTTATACTTCAGCAGTGGTCCAACCCCCGCTCAACCTTTACCGATCATAGCTGTGATCAATGCGCCTAGCGAAGGTTCCGTGGGCGAGCTAATCACCTTTGACGGTTCAGGATCAACATCCGATGTGGAAATTGTTTCCTACCAATGGGATTTTGGGGATGGCAGCGACCTCGCAGAAGGTGAAGCAGTGGCGCATGCCTATCAGGAAGCCGGAACCTATGATGTGGTCCTTACCATCACGGATTCCAACAATCAGACTGCTACAGCCAGCATGCAAATCACCATTCAATAATTATGGCAACTCTGTCCCATCAGATCATGGCAAGTTTGCCATGATCTGATGGGACGCGATCTAATTCAGAGAAAAATGTTTTCGTAAGTGAAAATCCTATAGAACCACAGGATCGGATTGGTATTCAGCTTGATAGATAGAAATACAGAATTGTCTCCACGGGAAACAAAAGGTTTAAAGTAATCAAGAACAACCATGGTTTAGAGGATGATAATTTTACCCTGGCAATCATCGATATCCCTTCTTCCTGGGTATCACCCTCAGGATCTTTGGTTTGACCAGGATCCGGTGAAGAAAAGGAAATTGAATTAGTTTTCATGACATCGGCATTAGGTGAAGTGGAACAGGATGATCTTAGCATGATCGTTCACACGACCAGCCAAAAGTATCCCAACCAATTTGCTGAAGTTGAAATGATGCTGGTTATCGAGAAAGAAAGCGTTCCCCCAGGGATTAGCATGGAATTCGAATCCGACCAATTATCGGTTACAGCAGGAAGCAGCACTACTTTCAACTTCATACTCAAAAACAACGGGCTTGTTTGAGAAGCCATACAGCTTTCAATCGAGGAAATCCCGGTGTTGATCTCACCGCCTCAATCACCCTAAAGCCGTGCAGGACATCATCCTAATCAACTTCCAGTTGACCAGCACAGAAGCACCTGATCAAGAAATATAACTTATAAACCATGCTGAATAATTTCCAAAACAGGATGGGTTGAAACTATTTGCCCTTAAAAATAATGAGATCTATACTTTTGAATTATTTGATATCCCCTGATTCAATATTGAACAGCAAACGAATTTCTTCCTCAATGGAAGTATCCTCCTTACCTTTTACCAGAAAGCGGTTCACTCCTGCGGCCAGTGCTTCATCCTCGTAATATGGGTACATGGTCAATAGGATCACTTTAATCTCGGGCCGGTTCTGTTTGATCCACCGGGTGATGGTTACCCCCCCAATCATGGGCATCTCTGCTGCTGTGATCACGAGATCGGGGTTCAAAGACTCGATCATCATAATTGCATTTTCGCCATCCCCCGCTTCCCAAATTTGGTTAATAATCGGTGAAAGCTGCAGCAAAGCTTTTAATCCCTGGCGAGTGTTCCTTTGGTGCTCAGCAATCAACACATCAACTTTTTCCACGGTGTTAAATTCCTTTAAATTGCAATTCTAAAAGAAGGTTCCTATATCCTTTAAAGTATGACCGAGGTCTTAATATGATATGCCAATCTTTCATAAGGACAAATTTGATTTTAGGTTCGTGAAAAAAAACGCACAAAACAAAAATTTTCAGCAAACCAAGAAGATTCTGACAAAAGGAACAATATCCTTTCTTAGTACTTCTTTTGACATTATTCGATTTTTAAGCAAAGTCAACTTTGCGACTCATCATCAATGGAGGTTAAACCCTTTTTAAGCGCATAAAGGGTTGCCTGAACCCGATTGTTAAGCTGCAGCTTTCGCAAAATTCGACTTATATGTGTCCGAACGGTTACTTCTGCAATAAATAATTCTTCTGCGATTTGCTGATTATCATGACCTTTCGACAATAGTTTCAGAACTTCTGTTTCTCGATCTGTCAGGGGGTCAGGGACAGCTCTTTCCGAGCCCGGACGACCAAGCTCTTGCAGCACTTTCCGGGCGATATTGGGATGCAGAGTTGGTTCCCCCTTGTAGACATTGCGGATTCCCTCAATCAATTCTTGTGGTTCAGAATCCTTCAGCATAAAACCCATGGCACCGGCTTTGATCGCGGGAAAGACCTTATCATCGGTTATAAACTGGTTAGAACCAGGATTTTTGCCTCCGGTTGGTCTTCAGTGATCAACCCGATGGCTTCAATGCCATCCATTTCCGGCATGATAAGATCCATTAAAATGACATCAGGGTTTAGTTTTTTATTCTGCTCTATAGCCATCAGCCCGTTGTATGCTTCACCAACAACCTCAATGTCCTCAACTTCCGCCAGAAGCGCGCGGGTACCGCCAATGACAATGGGATGGTCGTCAACCACTAACACTCGTATGGGTTGTTCGCTCATGGACATTTCATCCTTCCGCAGGGTAGAAAATATGCTTATTCAAAGTCTCGTTTTGCTCATTACTGCTTATCAAATTCCTTTTTTTCTCTGCTCCAACCCCTGTTTAACCAATAACACATAATCCTAACTTATTTCATCAAATTTCATTTCTTATGTAAACAGCACACTGATGATTTTTCCTCAACGATTGTTGATATAACAAAATTCATACCTCAATGATATTATTTCAACAGGGATAAAGACGAGAAACGAGGTCATCTACAGAAAAACAGTCGGGAAAGAATATTCGCAGATATCCCTCTATACCAATTATTATACATGAAAAAAGCGATTTATTCATTTGTATTATCAACGATCTTACGATGGTTGGTCTGCTTGCCGCTAAGGATGCTCCATGAAATCCCGATTCGATTAGAGATAGGTTTGGTAATAATGCCAATGGTCATTCTAATGACTCTTTTTTGGATCTAATCATGCCAATATCTGATCTTGGGTGGGCACGTCCAAATCGTTCAGGCCACAGCAGGCGCCAAATGCCAACCATCAGCAAAGCCCAAACCAGTGATACTAACAAGACCAGCAGGTAATCACGTAAGGACTCCAACGGCCCAATCCTAAACCAGCGCTGAGCCAGGGGAATCAGTGTCATGAGATGAAAGAGAACTAAAAAAACCAGGGCTGCCAATGGTGGCTGCCAATTGCCGCTGAAATCATCCCCCGCCACCAGGAAATGAATGGGCGGTTGTGCAAAAAGCACTAATAACAATCCCATTAACACCAGGCCATGAGTGACGGCAAGTTGAGTATAAAGTACATCAGCGCCAAATCTTGAAAAAATAAAACGGATCAAAATAACAGCAAGTGCGGTTAATAAAGCTGCTGGAGAAATGAAATGAAATAATAACCGGGAAATGTTTTTCCCATCCACGGTCTTAGGAGACGCCCAAAGGCTCAGAGCAATCGAAGGCAGCACAACTGTGAACAAGTTAACAATTCCGCCTTGAGCTGGATGATAAAAAAATGTTCGCTCACCCAATGCATACATTACCAGGACAAGAATCAAAGTATAGCCTATACGGGACAGGTTGAGTTTAAGCACATCCATCACGCTGTTGACAATCCGCTGTCCTTTTTGTAGTGATTCAGTCAAGGCCTTGAAAGAGTTCTTCAGCATGATCAAATCTGCCTGATCCAGGATCGTTTCCCCGCCGCCTTTATTCGTAATGCTAAGATTGGCAGCTTGCATAACATCTATGTCGTTAATAGATGTGCCTAAAACCGCCACATGTTCACCCTGGGCTTGCAGCGCCTGAATCACCCGGATTTGCTGGTCAGAATTCATCTCTGCAAAAATGGTTTTATCTTTCGCTTCTGCCCAAAGCTCTTCCTCAGCAAGCTTAAGGATCACACCCCCACTTACCACTGAAGAATCATCACTGTCTGTTTCGGTAATACCCAGCTGATTTGCAAGGACAAGTGAATTATTTGCGTCACTTTGAGTAAAGATCTTGATTGAAATATCCTCTTCTTTGAAGATTTCAACAGCTCGCTTAACCTCAGGTCGAACTTCATCAACAAATTTGATATTGCACAAGGGCGTCAGGTCATTGGGGCACTGGGGAGTGAAATCTTCTTCGTATATCGCCTGTTTTATAGGTGAATAGGCAAATAGTAATCTTCTGATCTTTTCCGGACCTTTNCTGATCTCTGTGGGCTCTTCTTCTTTTTCTTTTCGGCGAAAAACACCTCCTATACGTTGGCGGAAACCCTTCAAGAATCCCTTCTCATCGGATTGTTCTTGTTCATCAATATCGACTTCGGAAATATTCCACTCGACCGCCTGGTTGACAGGACCAGCAGAAGGTCTATCAACGGGTTTCTTCTTGTCGGATTGCTCCTTATTGAACAGTTTTCCCAGGCGAGCTTTTAATCCACCTGTTTTATTTTGAGATGGTTCTGTAGAGACTTCCGGAGGGGGTTGAGGCTGCAGCAGATATGGCGCTAATGTCTCTGGGTACCCAATCACAAATGAACCCGGCATGTCTGCTGATGAAAAGGTCATCGCTTCCCATCCATACAGCGAAAGATAACGGGCTTGCTGATGGACTTGCCGCGGTTCGCCATCAAGATTATCTTTGATAATGGATAGTGGATAATTCTCCCCAGGGATGCTGTGAACGTAATTCCCCAATGCCAACCTGACCCGCCGTTCGGATAATTTTTGGGTGTCTTCCGGTAGTGGAAGCATCTCAAGCTCAATCGTCAAACCCATTGCACCACCGTGCCGGATAAAACCTACTGTTGACACCTGGGCCAGCGATTCGATGGTTTGGCTGTTATGCACCAGGACATCCGATCGAGCAATATCCGCACTTCCCACAGCATAGTTGATGACAATCATCAAAAGCAACCCGCTGGGTAGAATGCTAAAAATAATTGACATCACCTCTCGATAGGTTGTCATCAATTCAGGGGGGAGCAGGTCTATGCGAACCACCTCGAGGAAAAAGAAAATGTAAAATATTGCCACAATCACTAACAAAACATATAAAACCCGCTCGATGATTTTTTGTAAGGGCGTCTTGACCCGGATTGAGGCAACCAGGCTGGCAGGATCCTCTTCCTCTGGGACCTGAATATTCAACCGGCTGATCTGATATACTACCCAGCCGTTCCCACAGTAGGTCCCAGCAGTTAACACATCACCAGGTTCTTTTATCGACGACTCGCCACCTTTTCCATTTTTCGATTCATTAATAATCAAATTCGCCGATTCCAGTAAAACGCCATCGGCCAAAATTTCATCCCCCCTGCCAGCAACCAGTACATCACCCACCACAAGGTCTTCCNGATTGATGCTCTGCAATCTACCATCNCGGATAACAGGNGCCATAGGCCGTGTGCGGCTGNCCAACATCCCTACCTGTTTAGCAGCCCGTGTCTCCTGAAAAACATTCACCACTACNCTCAGCACCAGTGTTCCAATGGTTGCCAGGGCACCCAGCGGGTCATTTAAGAAAACCAGTGAGATGGCAAGTACAAGGATGGTCACATTAAACACGGAAAAGACATTTTTCCGAATACGTTCTTTCCTGGCCTCTTTTTCCGCGGATAACCGCGCCTGAAAAACCTCATCAGTCTGACGGGCTTCAACCTCGGCTGTGCTTAATCCCTGATGAGAGAGCTTGAAATCTATAGGTTCAAGAGAGGATGGCCTTTTCTGAACACGCCAACGGTGGATCAGTTGGTAAATCCACACAGCCAACGCACCCAATCCCAAAGTGGCAATGATGGCTTTTGCGACGGTAGGTAGTGCACCTGATCTTACCTTTTTCGGTCCTGACATCTATAATGCATTCTTTCGCTGAGGCCTAAACCATACATTTACAAATTTAACATCAAATGTTGCTGATTGTCATCGTTAGGTTGTTGATTTCCAATCAACAAAATGTGAGATTTTCTCTTGTTAAGAATTTTTATCCATTCTGATTGATTACGCATCAACCATAGATTTTTCAATATGCTTACCATTGATAAAAAGTCAGTCAATACTTATAATGGACCTAGACTTTAAGACCGTTCTCTAATCAAAACTCAAGGCAGGAAGAATTCCTGGCGACAATCAAACGGGATAGGGAGATTTATTTGTGAAAGCTTTTCCTCGCACGCTATTCATTTCATTAATCGCATTTTTGGTTATCACATCACCGGTCTCTGCCCAAGAAGAAGATGATCAATCTGCAGATATTTTGGTGCTAAGTGAAAGTCAAGAAAAATATCCCCTGGGACCCTATCTTGAAATCTTAAAGGACACAAGTGGCGTATTAACCATCCAGGAAGTAGCCAGTCAGGCTTATCAGGATGAATGGTTCACATCTCCTGTTGAAACCCCCAACTTTGGGTTTCAAACCATCCCCTATTGGGTCAGATTTCGTATTAGAAATGAATCTGAGCAAGATCAGCAATGGGTTCTGGCTTTGGGCTTCAAGAACATGCATTACATGGATCTTTACACACCTGATCCAAGTGGAGAAAATTTCTCCCAAAAAAAAAAAAAAAAAAAAAAAAATCTCTATACCAGCCGGTATTGAACAAACCTATTATTTACGTCTTCATAGTGATGCATCGATGACCCTCTCATTGAAGCTCTGGTCTCAAGGAGCATATGACTGGCACCAATTCTTGACCATTTTAGGGTTAGGGGCTTTTTTTGGTGTGTTAATAATCCATGGGTTATATAATGCAACCCTTTATCTCAATCTCCGGGAGAAAGAATACTTATTTCTTGCCCTTTTCAATGCCGGAACCTTAGTATTGTATTTTTGTTACGACGCATTGATCGCCATGATTATCCCAGCGGTACCCACCAGTTTGGCAAAAAACCTGATCCTAATTGCCATTGGTGTTCAAAATTGTGCTTTTGTTAAATTTATTGATGAATTTATAAAACTCAAGAAGTACTTACCAAAAATCCACACAATCGCTAACCTGCTTTCTGTATTGTTCTTAATTACAGGTTTCACTGGATTAGTTCTTCCATATAATGCTGTTGCAAGAATACTGCTGCCACTCGGGACTGTTGTCGCATTTTTGATACTCTTATTGAACCTCTATCTTCTAATAAAATATAAGAATCGCGAAGCGAGATTTATCATTATCTCCCTGATGTTTTACTTAATCAGCGCTTTTTTGATCAACCAGGTTCGGTTAGGATTGATCCCCAGCAATTTCATCACGGAAGAATTCCAACGGCTTAGCCTGATCTGGATGGTCTCATTCTGGTCTTTGGCGATGGCTGACCGGGTCCACAATCTCAGAGATGAGGCGGAAACCTCACGGCGTCAAATAGAGGAAAGCGAGCAGCGTCTGGCAGAGTATTTGGATTCGATGCCTTTCGGTGTAGCGGTCTATGATGCTGATTTCCAACTGCGTTATATCAATCAGCAGTCAAAGCAAATGCTGAAGACGTTTGGCGATGAGCTGTCCTTTGATCAGATCATCCAAAGTTCCATTGATGAAGCTAGAGAATTTTTGGACTTCAAAAAGCTAAAAACGGACAAACCTTATCCCATCGAGGAGCTTCCAACCATGCAGGCGATCCAGCAAAAGAAGCCTGTATACATTGACGACCTTGAAATTAATCTGGGTGATCAAAGTATCCCATTGGAGGTGTGGTGTAACCCTATGGTGGATAGCTCCGGGGAAACCATCGGGATAGTGATTGCCTTTCAAAACATTCAAGACCGTCTGCTTCAAGAAGATTTATTACGCAAGAGCGAGGAGTTTCGGCAAAAAATATTAAAGGGGTCCAGTATTGGTACATGGATGTATGATTTGGTCAGTGAAGAAATGATATGGGATTCCCGAACAAGAGAAATTTACGGTCTGGCTTCCGATGAGCCGATCACTTACGACCATGGACTAAGCCTTGTTCACCCGGAAGACCGCTGGCGAGCTCAACAAGCCTTTGATGAAGCAACGTCAGAATTTTCTGAAGGAACCTATAAAGACGAATTCCGCATTATTAACCATGATGACCAGGTACGATGGATCTCTACCAGGGGGAACATCATCTACGAGGAGAAATTTGGCAAAGAACACGCAGTCCGTATGGTTGGTATTGTGATGGACATCACCGAGCAAAAACAGGCAGAAAAAGAACTAGAAGAAAGCCGAATTCAGTATCAAAAACTGATCGAAACAATGAACGAAGGGCTGGCGATCGTGGATGAAAACCTGATACTGACCTATGTTAACCCCCGCCTACCTGAAATGCTGGGCTATACCCAGGTTGAAATGATCGGATCACATGTCAATAATTTCTTTGACCAGGCTAATTTTAACACCGTCNCTGCTCAATTTGAGAAGCGCAGAACAGGACAGGAACAATCCTATACAGTCACCTTCCGCCGTAAGGACGGCACCGATCTTCATACCCTGGTTGCCCCAGCAGTGGTTTTGGATGAAAACGGAAAGTTCCAGCAATCCATTGCCGTAATCTCCGATATCACTGAACAGGTCGAAACCCATCAGAGACTCGATGATAGGATGCAAGAAAGAACCCGGGTGATTTCATCCCTGATGAAAGTATCCCGGATTGTTGTGAGTTCTCTCACAATTGAAGACCAGGTGAAGATCATTCTGCAAGAACTCAAGCATTTGATCAAATACGATGGTGCATCAGTTTTGCTGTATGAAGAGAAACAGTTGATTACAGATACATTCAAATTAGCGGTTCCTGAGGAAATTTTGGAGAAATTGATACAGCCCTTTAAGGGGAAGGGGCAATTTGATCCACAATTCATGGATGGAGATAGCCTGATTTTTCCAAATATCAGGGGGCAGGCACCGCAAGAACGTGAGTTTTTCAATCTGACAGAAGCGTTATTCGGTTCGGTCCCAAATGAAATGATCTCCTGGATCGGCATACCGATTAATAGCAGAAATTCATTGATAGGTGTGCTGAGCGCGCACACCGCCCAAGAGGATTACTTCACACATGAAATAAGCGAATTGATGCAGGCCTTTGCCAATCAAATTGCGCTTGTTTTTGAAAATAACCGTCTATATGCGCAGGCGCAGTTGCTGGCCACTGCAACCGAACGAGATCGACTGGCGCGGGAGCTGCACGATTCAGTCACACAATCGTTGTACAGCGTACGCTTGTACGCTGAGGCAATTCGATCGGCACTAAAATCCGGCAAGCTCCTGGCAGCTGAGAAAAACTTGGAACAGCTGACGACCATTGCCAGGGACGGGATGAGCAATTTACGCCTGCTGATTTTCGAGCTGCGACCGCCGGTTTTGGAGGAATTAGGATTGATCGGCGCACTTCAAAAACGCGTTGAGATGGTTGAAAATCGGGCAGGAATTCAAGCCGAGCTCTCAGTCGTGGGAGAACCCAACCTTCCCCAGGAGGTTGAAACCCAGCTTTATTGGGTGGTGTATGAATTGCTGAGCAATGTTCTCAAGCACGCCAGAGCAAAACATGTATCCTTGCGTTTTGAATTTTCAGAGATACGGACCTCCATTATTTTACACGATGATGGTGTTGGATTCGATCCAGCAAGATTAAAACATATGATGGGGAGAGGTTTGAAAAATATCATTGATCGGGTTGAAATCATCGGGGGGAAAATTGAGATTGATTCGAAACCAGGTGAAGGAACCTCAATTAGAATTGTTTTTGAAGATATTACTGATTAATCTAATTTAAATTTGAGGTTATCATCCTGATAAAAGTCAGTTATTAAGGCGGCTTAGGCTGATAATGCCTGAGAACCAATAAACAATATGCTACGTTTGTTGATCAAAATTTCAACATTTCACTGACGACAAACCGTATGGTTTTCATTATCCTCCTAAAAAGGCATCTGGGTCTTTGCATGGATAGTATACGTTCTGTTGAATTTCAATTCACCCAGATATTATTAATTACCAGATTGATTAAGTGCTGGGGGTTTGGCATTTAATCTGAGAAAGGATCTCTCATGACAGATCAAATAGGAAAATCGATAGGCAGCTATCAACTCCTTGAGTTGATCGGAGAAGATGAGCATACACTGCAGATAAAAGCTTTCCAGCCAGGGGAGGAGCGGTATGTTAACTTCACCATGCTCAAGCCGCATGCAGTCAAAGACGGCTTATTTGTGCAGCAGTTCT
>P_1C_Sed_3_UnCtyDRAFT_1000219_pt1 | contig 12001 bp, 10 predicted proteins | sample Pon1CUnioCityCA_FD_10233 | JGI IMG/M metagenome (IMG submission 10233) | reverse complement strand
TGTAAAAACCAATTTTTTACATAAATATCAGCAAAACCAGAATTAAGGGTCAGAGCGAAGCGAATTATGTGTAAAATGAGCCTACCTCTGATCAATTAAATTGATATTTCGTATAGCCTGTGAGTTTTGTGGAATTCGATATCAAAATTTGCCACTTCGAGCAAGGATTTAACATTTTCCTCGCGGAATTGAAGGGCTTCGACATAATTATAGCGACTAATTTCTGTAGCGCTTTTGTATAATTCATCAAATAGAATGGCCGTTCCTCCCATCCTTTGGAAATCTTCAACGATGCCATATCCGTTTAGATTAATCCTGGTTGTGCGCTTACTTTCACGTAATATGTGTAACCATCCAAAGGGAAATAAACGGCCCTTTGTCTTCTGAATTGCTGAGCCGATTTCCGGGTAGGCCATGAGCCATCCGATGGCGTCCTCATTTTTGAATAACAATTTGACCAATCTGGGATCTGCAATCCACATTAATTGTGACGCCATCGCATTGAAATCCTCATCTGAGATCAATGGGTTACCGGCCGGACCCGCTAAAGACTCATTATAAAGATTTTTTATTTTCTGGAAGTTACGTCGCAATTCTTTTTTTGATCGGAACAATGGTGAATGTAATCCAAGACGTTTTCTGACGAGTTTTGATGCTCGGGTTACTTTTTCGGGTAAGTTGAAGGGCGGTTCAATTTTNCCGGTAAAGACATCCGTCACTTTCGTAAAACCTAAAGAGTCCATCAAGTCNGGGTAGTAAGGCATATTATATGGCTGCCCGAAGGCGGGTTGATATTCAAAGCCCTTAATTAACATGCCAAAACCATCCAGAACGGTGAAACCTTTGGGCCCCATGATGTGGTTTAGCCCTTGTCCCTTTGCCCAGTTAAAACCTGCGGAAAAAAGGGATTCAGCAGTTTGTAAATCATTCTCAACCTCAAAATAATAAAATAAAGCGGTTTTAGAATGATGAAATTCATTATAGCGATAATTATTCGCCACAGCTAAGCGACCAGTGACCTCGCCATTGTTATTTTTGGCAAGGAAAAATGCAGCATCACCATAGGCATAAAATGGGTATTCGGGCTTGAAGATTTTTCTTATACCCATTCTAATGGGAGGTACCCAATGCGGGTTATCTTGATATAACTTAAACGGGAACTGAATAAATGCGGTTCTGTTTTTTCTGTCTTCGGTTTTGAAATGAATAATTTGCATAAAGTTACCTCAATCCGATGGAAAATCAATTGCTTTAAGAGCGTACTATTAACTTGAATAAGGTTAATATTTTAACGTATTATCCGTCAAGGATCATCCCAATATCCTTAATCGCTTTAAAGTGGTAAAAATTGGATGTCATTCGACACATAATGAGAAGCGAAGACATCATTATCAAGTATAATACGACAGGTATCATAATCTTTGTGTAAGGATGTTCATGGATATTTTTGAAAAGAGTTATCAGTATTCAACTGTAAAAATTGCAAAAGCACAGGGTATTTACCCGTATTTTATTCCCCTGGATGAAAATGAAGGCACAGAAGTCATTTATGAGGGCCGACACATCATTATGTGTGGTTCGAATAATTACCTGGGTCTGACAACCCATCCCAAGGTCAAAGCCGCCGCTGTAGAAGCGATTGAGCGCTATGGCACCAGTTGCACAGGTTCCCGATTCTTAAATGGCAATATGTCAATACATGAGCAACTTGAAGAAGAACTGGCAGATTGGGTTGGCATGGAAGCCGCCCTGGTGTTCTCAACCGGTATGCAGGTCAATTTGGGGACGATCAGCTCCTTGGTCAACCGTGGAGATATTGTCATCCTGGATAAAGAGGACCACGCCAGCATTGTCGATGGCGCTTTCCTCAGCGGTGGAAAAATTGAACGCTATCGCCATAACGATATGGATCATTTGAGACGTGTTCTTGAAAGCCTGCCTGAGGATAAAGGTAAATTGCTGGTGGTGGATGGATTATTCAGTATGGAGGGTGATATTGCACCCCTGCCTGAATTAGTGCCGCTGTGCAAGGCCCATGGTGTGCGTTTAATGGTCGATGACGCACATGCGATGGGTGTGTTGGGTGGCGGCCGTGGTACGGCAGCCCATTTTGGGCTGACTGAGGGTGTTGACCTGATCATGTCCACCTTCAGCAAATCCTTTGCCTCCTTAGGTGGTTTTATCGCGGGTGAAGCGGATGTTGTTGATTACATCAAACATAACGCTCGCAGCCTGATTTTCAGTGCCAGCATACCGCCAGCAAATACAGCAACAGCAAAGGCAGCCTTAGAAGTTATGCGAGACGAACCTGAGCGTGTCGAACGGGTCAACCAAATTGGCGATAGGATGCGACAGGAATACCAACGAATGGGCTTTGACACAGGCGATTCCGTTACCCCTGTTATCCCCATCATCATCGGTGACGATGAACGCACCTTCATAACATGGAAGATGCTGTTTGAAAATGGGGTTTTCGTCAACCCCGTTATTTCACCCGCCGTCTCACCTGGTCGGCAATTATTGCGCACCAGTTACATGGCCACCCATACCGATGAACAAATGGACAGGGTTTTGGAGATATTCCATAAAGTTGGAAAAGAACTTCAACTCATCTAGAACCTTCGAGTTAAAATTTGATACCTGTGTGGCATTAAATTTTGCTCTTATTTGAAAAGTGAAAAGCACCCAAAAGGAACCGACTGGGTGCTTTATTTATGCCATGAAATATTTTATTTTTTTTGTTTGACCGTTCTTAGGGGTTATCCCAATACTTAATTTCATCAACCCAAACGGTGAGGTCTTCCGTAATGCCACCACTGCCAACAAATACGCCAAAGCTGCCTTCAAGATAGGCTGAATCAGATACCTCATCCACTTTCTCACCATTGATAAACAGGGTGAGGTTTTCACCTTTTGCCATTATTCCCAGCCTGTTGAGGTCATCATCATCGGTTTTGATAGCATCACTTTCATTCCAAGGGAGAAGGTACGTCATAATTTCGCCATTCCAAAGACGCAGACTGTATTGGCCAGCACAGTTAATACCATATAAATAGCCTTTGTTGGCATTGGCGTTTTCAGGGACCCTAAATATTAGCCCATAATGGTCGTTGGTGTCGCATTCTGGCGCTTTTAATGTGATCTCAATATAGAAATCTTCCAAGTAAGGCCAACTGATTCGCCAGCCATCAAACGACTCTGTTTCTTCAGTCAGTTTCAAGAAGCCATCTTCGAATTCAATACTGGTGTATTCATTGAAACCGGTTGGCCAATTGTCACCATCATCCATGGTATCTACCCAATCTGGTGTTCCCAAAGTCGCAGTGGGGTCTGTGTCTGCTAATGTAGCGGTCGGGGTTGGCATGGGGGTGTTGGTAGGTACTGGGGTTGACGTGGCTTCTTCAGGTTCACTTGTCCCTGTTGGTTCTTCGGTTGGTTCTTCAGTATCCTGTGGCTCTTCTGTGTCTTCTAGTGGGGTTTCACTGGGCTGCTCTTCTTCAGTTTCTGTCTCTTCAGGTACCGCAGTGGAAGTGGGCGTATCCTTTATTACGATGGGCGTCCCCGTAAGAATCCGGGAAATCTCAGTCGCCATGCTGTCATCGTCGGGCTCTTGGGTTTGGCCATCAAACCCCGGTAAATTACAACTTGATAAGACTAAGGCAAGAACAATTATTGAAATCAAAGTTATTTTTTTCATTTGGTACCATCCATTTCCTTCTCTGGTAAATGATCACTTAATGATGGACGTCAATTTTTACGAATTTGTTCCTTCAACCCCAATTTTAGCATGGAAAGAATGGGTTGTCATTACGCAGTGCTTATTTCGGTTATTCACACCAGAAAGTATGCTCTTCACCGCTGTTCATTGTCCCATTTAGATAGGCGCCGCCGCAGCCGTAACCTGTGAAGCTGTAAGCGCCAGGGCAGACACTAATGGTGTGTGTACCAGGCGCAAGTTCGAAACTAAAACTCCCCGGACCAGTCAAGTAGAGTGTCATATAACCGCCCGTATCATTTTTGATTGTTATCGATGAATTTGCATCGCAGGATGGCACGGGGGTGTTGGTCGGCAAAGGTCTGAAAGTGGCTGTTTGCGTGGGTGTTGAGGTGGGTGTGCTGGTTGGTGTCGCTGTGGGAGGAAGAACCGGGGAGATCCTGTAATTTTCATCATAAGTTGTACCTGGATAGTAGTTTTCCCACCCATCCGAGATCACTTGATCTACGTTGAAACCCAGTCGAACATCGTGATCCTCGCCAATTTCCCATCCGCTGATCTTTATCCACATGTAATACGAGAAGTAGGTTTCATTGGTCTCATCGGTTGTATAGGGACCAGTGCTGATAAATGATTCTTTTAAGTAAGAATTACCATCAATCTCAAAGAAAAACTGAATGTGATCTTTTCCTGAATCCAGTAAGGCTTCATCTTTTGCCACCCAAGAAATGTAAAAGCTAACAGGTTTATTGTAGGGCACCTTGGCGGCATATTTTCTACCATAAAAGATCTCTGTATCAATGTAATCGCTAACTTCAATAACATTGTCACAAACTGCAGAATAGACACAGGAACTTAGAGCAAGTGATAGCTCAGGTGTGGGTGTGGGGGTTAAAGTGTTGGTATGAGTCGGCGTAAAAGTTTGAGTGGGTGTAAAGGTATGGGTTGGGGTGCTACTCGCTGTAACTGTACTTGTCGGCGTTTCGGTGGCAATTAAACTATTTACTTGATTGATCAGGGAATTACAACCAATCAGGGAGAAACTGATTCCAAGCATAATAAATATGAGGAAGCCCTTTTTTGGTAGCATTTTGACACCTTTCGCTAGTAAATTAGATCAATACCAAGAAAATTTTTTTATTCTTACTTAAATATATCATTGAAAAAGCTACCTTTTGCCTAATTGGTGAGATTGGTCCCTAGATTTAGGACGATACATCGTTGCTTTTTGAGAGTAAAATTTTCTTCATCCCTCAACAAAATAGAGAAAAAGATTTCTCCAAAAATTTTAGCAATTTTTATAATTATTTCTTAGCGTAGTCGGCTGTTTGTTGCAGGAGCTGCTGCACCTGGATACCGTGGGCTAAATCAGGGATGAAGCTGATCCCTGTTTCACCGCCCAGGAAAAGGTAATGATTGTGTATCAGGGCTCTCATCCAGCCAGAAGGGGCATGTTTTCCGGGAAATTCAGATGTAGGTGAATAATCACTTAACACGCGATGTTTGCGCCATCCCTCACCTGGCAAATAGGTGTCATATGAGTCCGGTTTTAAAGTGTTGAAAAGGAGAGAACCATTGGCACCACGAAGCTCCAGGGATAAATAATCACCCGCACCTGAAGAGACGCGACTGGCAACCAGGGTGCCCACAGCGCCGGAATTTACGTCTTCAAGGAGGATGGTTGTGCAGAGGTCCGTATGATCGGGAACGTCATTGAAATTGCCACTCACAGCAGCGCTTTTCACCTTCAAAGTAGGACCGATGAAGGCAACGAGGAGGCTGAGCGGATGGCTTCCGAGGTCAACAGCGGCACCATCCATCGGCATGGGGGCAAAACGATGGGTGTGGGATTGACGATAATTTGGGTCCAGATAGCTGCTGTGGAGATATTCTGCTCGAAAGTGGATTAGTTCTCCGAAGTCCGCTTTTTGCCAATGGGAGAGGGCCTGGCGCAAGGCCGATTTTTGCAAGTATTGAAATCCCATCATGATGAATTTACCATGGTTGGATTTCTTGAGTGCTTCCAGAGCTTGGATATCCTTTGGATTGGTACCGATGGGTTTTTCCACATAAATCCGTTTGATGTGCTTTTGTTGGACGGCCTGTAATAATTGTGGCGTATGGACCTGGTTTGGACCGAGGATGAAAAGGGTATCGATGGCTTGCTCCCAGATTTTTTCCGGGGGAAAGGCTTCCCGAAAGCCAAAGCGTTCCGCAAAGGACTCGCGACTGGCTGGTGTAGGAGAAGCTATCACAATCTTCCTGATTTTTGGCGTATCTGGATAATAGTAATTAAGCACATCCAGTGCAAAACTGTGCGATTCGGCGATTTTTCCAGCGCCTAAAAAGCCAATGTGAACAAGAGCTTCCAAAAAGCACCTCCATTGAAAGGGAAATAGACAACTAATACTTACAATTATATCGGATGGATGCGAGTAATTTGCCTAACGCACAAAATGAATATTATCTCTTAAATGACGATCCGCTTATAAATTCATTTGAATTTATAAGCGGAGTTTTGTCGGGGCGCTGGGATTCGAACCCAGGGCCTCTTACACCCCATGCAAGCGCGCTAGCCGGACTGCGCCACGCCCCGATTTGATGACAACATTATAGCCGCCTTTAATCGATTTGGCAAGAATACCGGAGAAATTCCTTTAATTGGGAACTTTTCCCAGGGCAAAGAATGTGGGCACAAATAAGACCCTGGTACCTGTATGCCGAGCTTGAAGATCGATTTGTTTGTATTTAGCCAAGGAATCTTCATCTAATTTTCCTCCCAGATCTGCTTTCATCATTACCCATTCTGTTGAATCCCTGGTGCCCTCGGATGACCATTGCGCGCCTAAAATACCGGACTGTACATCACTTAATCCAACGGCTTGAAATAAGCTTCTCAATTGTCGCCCCATTTGAACATCAACGCCTTGTCCTTGCAGTGCATGGGTCTGTAATTCACCCAGATGATCCAGCGGGGGTGGGTAGTCAATGCGCGCTTGGTGATCGGGTTCTGCCAATGCCATCACATAGCCACCAGGTTCAGTCACCCGGCGCATTTCAGTAAGCATTTGGTCGGGTTGATCGATCCATAAAAGCAAATAGTGGCAATAACTGACTTTAAAGGTGTGTGCTTTAAAGGGCAATTGGTATCCGTCTGCTTGGGTTAAATGGCAAAAAAATTGGCTCTGTTGTGCGAAAAAAAGGCTGCTATGGTTGATATCGACCCCAGTTAAGGATTGATAGCCCTTTTCTGACAAAATTTCTAAGATAGCACCGGTCCCCGAACCGATTTCTATAATTTTGTCATGAAAACTGACATGCGCCTGGTTAAATAGGAAATTTTGAACTGAACTGGACCAAGTTCCCTGCTGACGATAACGCGCATGCCATTCCGCCAAACTTAGCCCTTGTTGGCCTGTGCCCATGGTTATCCTTTAGACCAGATCTTCTCCCAGGGGTCTGTAAGGAGGTTTCCGAGGATTTGATCGTATAACCCTTGTGCCGGCAAAACATCACCATCGGGTTCAACATACAACCAGGCTTTTCCCGCACCTTCTGGTGCAGGTTGATCGGCAAGTTTCGCCAGTTCTAATGCGACGGGGTTATTTTGGCTATATGGAACGGGTAAATCCCAGACCAATTCCAATTGGTGCATGGCAGCCGTATCTCGGCATTGCTGTAATTCATTTGCTAGACCATCGTCTGCTGTGCTCAGAGAGAGGGCATTCGCGCCCATTTTCGCCAATTGAAGGATATACGGTTGTAAGTTTTGACCCTCTCGAAGGGTGAGGTGCACTGTTGTAAAACAATCCTCTGCAAAGATTTTCTCTAAGATTTTCCATTGGTCCAAATTGTCTGGGTCAAGGACAATCATTAAGTGATCTAAGCCATTGCTGAGTAAAGAATTACGATAGGCATCATCCCCTAATTTCAAGCCATTTGTCAGTAATCCAGTGACCATCCCTAAATGTTCTGCTTTCTCGATTAATTCTGGCAGGTCTTCCCGCAACGTAGGTTCTCCACCGGTGAAAAGCAAATGTGGAATGCCAACCTTGAAAGCCTTCTCAATTATGGTTTTCCATTCTTCGGTTGATAGTTCTCGAACGACCCTATCCAAAGGTGTGTCAGATGAATAAACGCCTTCATCAATTCGATAGGTTAATGCGCAATCCAAGCGGTAAGGCGCGGAGATGTTATCGGTGTAGGGCTCTTGCCGTTCTAAATCCAAATAAGTGACGGGGTCAAGGTCAGGTGTGTAGATCAGCGCAAGAATTTTTTCAAGGAATTCCTGATAATCCATTTGTACTTGTTGTGGGCTGACGTTATAGCGATTTGAAACAAGTTCCACCACCCGACTTGTATTTACCCCATGCATGTAATGATAAGCAAATTCCACCGCAGTTTTGTTAAGGTGCAATACTGTAGCGGCATTAATAATCAGGATCCCAGTCCCATCAGACTCGATCCGGAGATAAAGTTTGTATTGATCTTCAGCCTCCGGGGGTGATTGATAAGTGTAAAACCCAGGTGGTAGGGGTTCTTTCGGTGCAAAGAAATCTTTGATGGATTGTAAAATTTGGGTCATACTACCTCCAATTGGGTTTATTTTATCAGTCAAAAGGAAATACCTTATGGATTGGTTGGATGGTTTGATGTTCTCGTGCAAGTGGGCACCCGCCGCCACATTCTAATAAAAAATCACAGGTTTTGCAGCCCTCAGGGACATCACTACGATTGCGAAGTTGCAAAGCTAATGGGTGTTTCCAGATGGACTCCCAGGGATCTGTCAATAAATTGCCCAAGGCATGATAATAGGATTGGCAAGGGATCACGTCACCGTTTGGCTCAATACACATGTTATACAGTGCTGCTGTGCACCCTTTGACGCCTAAATCGAGTTGGATGGGGTTAAAGTGACAGTATTGGGTAGGTGTGTACCAAATAAGACGTTGGCCGTTGGCTTGGGTGATTTGACGGGCTTTTTCAAGCATAGGGGGCAGACTTTGTTCGCTTATCCCACTTTGAACCGTTGCCCCTTTGCCAGAATAGATGAGCGCATTTATACCCACCGTTGGCACCCCTAATTGAGCAAGGAATTCTAGAGTCTCTTCTATGAAAGGGCTGTTATTCGTAAGTAATGTGGTGTTCGTCATCACGTAAAGTCGGGATTTGAGGACATTCCTCAATCCACTGACGGTTTCATCCCAGGCGCCCTCTGCAGCCACCATTTGATCATGAATTTCTGGATCATGAGACTCAAGGGTAATTTGTACATGATCGAGACCGGCTGCCAACAGCTCGTTTAAAAAGCTTAAGTCTGATAATCTTCGACCATTCGTATTTAAACCGGTAATGAGACCTTTTTCTTCGGCATAGGCAACTAATTCTGGCAGCCCACTGAAGAGGGTTGGTTCACCACCGGTAAAAACCACATGGGGAATCCGCAAATCCCAAACTTTATCAATGACTTTTTTCCAGTGGGCGATAGACATTTCTGGAAATCGTCTTGAACGGGCATTATAACAATGCTCGCAATCATTATTGCAGCGGTAGGTTATTGCCAGGTCCATTCGATAGGGCGCACTGGGCTTGGCACTAAAGGGTGCCGTGGTTTCAATTTCTAAGTTGCAGATTGGGCAGTGACCATTGGGTTCCAGAAGGACCATGAGTTGGTGGATAAAATCCTGATAATCCTTTTTGGCTGTGGTTGAATCAAGCGAATATTGGCGTTTGAGGGCATGCATAGCGTCTTTTGATGACATGCCTTCAAGGTGGAAATATGCCATCATAGCTGCAGATGGGTTAAGGTGGATAACGCGATTGGCATTGATGATCAAGAGCCCGCGCCCATCTGGATCGATGCGCAGGTGAATCCTTTGTTTGTTATCCTCATCTTCCTGACGATAGTGATAAATACCCGCCTGGGGCGGTTCAGGGTGTTTGAAGAGCTTACCGAAAAAAGTATTCGTGAAATCCATAATATTTTTCTGCTGCTGTAGCGTGAAAAGTCACATGCTAAGCGCTAACTAACGTCCACCTCCCGCACATGCACAAGCACAGCCGGCACAAGCACAGGCACAGGCACATGAACTTCCGCCTCCGCCACCACGGAATCCGCCACCGCCACTTTTGCCACCTGAGCTCCGTGAAATTGGCACAGGATTGGTCTTGTTTGTAATGCCATCTGTAAAGGAGGTCACACTACCAATGACACCCGCTGCTAAACCTGTTGTACCGTTGATCACACTAGCTGCGAAATCGGAGCCTGGAATGTTGGGCAAGGATACTTTTCCACCACCGCTACCGACACCGCCGGTGGGCCTGGCACTAGTCGGGATAGGCTGTCCGGAACCACCACCAATACCCCGACGGTAGGATGGTGAGTACCTTGGCCACCAAACTGGCACAAAAACAGGGCCACCTGTGAAGGTACGGCGTGTCCGATCCTCATAGTCCTCATCCAGCATAGTCCATTCCATAGTTTGGTTGTAGTTTTCGCTCTTGACTTCCGGTGTATTGGCCTCTTCTACCATTTTCCAGGCACGTTTCATGATGTCTTGATAATAGGCAACGGTTTCTTTCCGAGAAAACCCCTTAATTTTCTCGGAAACGCTTTTAACAAGATCAATCATCATTTTCTGCAGAGCTGCCTTTCGCTTGCTTGCAGGTAGCTTAAAGGCTTCTAAAAAATCACTTTCATAAGGATGTAAGCCTTCAGGTAGGGGCTCTGTTACCTCCAAAGTGAGGGGGTCTTCTTTGACGACCATTGCTGCTTCCTTCTTTAAGGTTCCAAAAAGGATCATCGTCATCACTTTATCCATGGGCTGTTCCATCAGGATGGCAGCTTCCACCGCAGTTAAACCGCGTTTGATTCCGTTTCCTTCAATTTTCATCTTAGGCGGCAGGTATTGTAGTTTTCGCTTTTTCGCGCCAACTGTACCTTGGTAAATACTGAACCCAAAGATCAGCATAAAGATTAGGCCAAAACCTGCGCAGCAAAAGTTTCCAGCAATAAGGTTGAAAATTGCTGATATAAAAGATGATCCACCACCGGGGCCGCCAGAAGGTGGGGTGACAGGGGGTTCTTCGACGACCGCATCTTCGGGAATATAATTTTCAGGAAAAGCAGCGCCAAAATTATATTGGGTATGAACATCGGCGTTGTTTGTAAACCAGGAATAATAAACACGATTATCGGCGGTTGTACGGCCAATTTCACTGGGTTCATCAGATCCAGGCCAATTAACTGGGTTATAGTAAATTCCTTCTTCATCGCCAACACCCGGCGGTAAAATGATTGTGACTCGGTATTCGGTGTTGGTGCTGCGATCGAATTCTGAACCGAAAAAATTGGGGCTGAACTGGAAATCAACATAATTCTCTCGGTCGCCTTCCTCAAAAGGCGTCAGGACGCTTGATACACCAGTGACCCATGCAGTAACCGTTCCGGATTGACCGGGTTGAATCGTAGAATCATCTAAACCCAAAGCGAAGCCATTGTCGACAAAAGGGGAACTTTCGATGGTGGTAATGGCATTGCCATTAACCTCAGCTTCAATTGAATTCAAACTATAGTCGCTACTGGGCATGCCGATGTCAATGAAATCGATTGGGGCACCGTTTGGATTGTTTTGAAACTCGTAATAAAACCAGAACGTCGCCGTTCCGTTTTCCTCGAGATACACTTCAACCTCAGCGCCGTTCCGTTTGCCTCGAGATACACTTCAACCTCAGCTGCAGGTATCACAAAACGCAGATCCTGCGCTGATGCGACTTGCGGAATTGTCAATATGACAAGGAGTATCAGAGATATCAGAAAAAATCTAATTTTCTTCATAAATCACCACTTTGGTTCTTCTGTAATTTGATAGGTCGTGCCACAGTGGTGGCATTCCACGACGGGTGCGCCAGCCACCATTTTTACGTCCTCTGAGGACAATGGGCCACCACAGGATTTGCATTTAATGGTTTCCATGCCGACTTCGCCTGGTAGATCAAGATTTAAGTTGACGACTTGATCACCTGCTTTCACGGGTGGGCTGAGTTTAGTGCCGACGAAAATCAACACAAAACCAATCATCAATCCAATGATGCCGATGACGATCCAGCCTGGAGACCCTTCGGGGCTGAATGCTCCGAGGATGAATAAGAACGCAAAGATAATAAAGATCCCTGCTGTGATAAACGCAATGATTCGACCTGTCCGCATAGTTCCTCCAATAACTTAACTTATCATTCAATAAATATTTTAGCTTAATTTTTAAATCTTAAACCTCACATTTTCTG
>P_1C_Sed_3_UnCtyDRAFT_1000218_pt1 | contig 12077 bp, 13 predicted proteins | sample Pon1CUnioCityCA_FD_10233 | JGI IMG/M metagenome (IMG submission 10233) | reverse complement strand
CCGCAAATCCCACCCACAGCCCAGTCAAGGCGGGGCTATCAGGCAAAAATTGTCCAATGATGCTGAATAAAAGCACAAAAAATCCAGCAATGGCGCCATTGGCTAACACTTGTCCTGCATCGCGTCGGGAGCCTTTGGATGCATAAACGTTTAGCCTCGTTTTTTGTTTTTTGAAACGGTTTGATAACAAACTGGCGGAGATGAAGAAGGAAAGCAAAATCACCCCCCAACTTGGGCCGCCAAAACCCAAGATCAGGATTCCCAGTAGGGTTGCTGCGACGGCGCCGCTTTTGTTTAATGCTCGTGCCAGATAGGCTAAGGCAGCAATGATGATGGCGATGACGCTACTGATTAAAAATCTAGCCATGGGTTGATCCTGTTATGGGCCTAAGCCTTTCATGTTCAGAGCCTGGTCTAAAAAATCAACATTAGGCTTCCCGCCAGGAGTAACAGGCAGGTCAGGGCTGAACTACCCCATATCAAATACGCTGCAAGGCGTAGGTCGCCGCCTTTCCTATAGAGAAAAATTCCAGAGAGCAAATCAAAAAACCAAATTAATCCACCCAGGATAGGCAGCAATAATAACCGCTCTGCTGGCGCTGTGCCCCCTGGGTCCGTCCAGGTGATGTTGGTCAGGTTGGGAATTGAAACCGCAACGGCGGCTAAAAGCGCCAATCCAACCCCCAGGCTGCCTAAAATCAGGATGCGTGCCAGGCGATCCTCCCAAACACGGCCAATTAATACCCGGGGATAGACCGATTGTGCTTCGAGGGGCGTTAAACTGCCTAATTCATTTAATTGCTGGAAAAAAGCCATGAAACCTTTCATGTCTTTGGGTGAAATTGCAAAGACTTTTTGGCTTGTTGCGATCAATATCAAGTGCGCCGTATCCCCCGCCATGAATTCAACAAGACCTAATTCGTTGCCCCGGCGGTTTCCCAAAATGGCACCAGGCCAACGCAACCAGGGTAAGGGTAACCGGAAGCCCAACTCATTGGCTGGTCGGACCCATTCAATTTGATTCAGGGGGATATCCTCTCGCCGAAGTCCCCAGCGGATAAGGAGTCCATCGCGCCTTAGGATGTAGGTCGCTGTGAGCAAGCCATACAATCGGTAAAAGAGAATCGGAAGGGGTGAAAAAGCCAACAACGCGACTAACATGTACAATAAAAAATTAAGCCCCGAAGCTTCGCGGGTTGCCATGAAAAAGAAATACCCACCGGTAAGGGCTAATATGACGATGACACCCAATTGGAAAATGAGACCAATAAGGTTTGCGGGTGAAAAATCTTTTTCAACCATAAGCTTTCAGATCCTAGGCAGTTTTTGTTGCGCTGATCAGGGCATCTGCGATCCGTTCGCAGACGTATATAACTTCTTCTTCTGTCATCATGCCTGAGAAGGGTAAAGCCAAACATCGGTCACCGAGATCTTCGGTGACCGGGTAGTCACCTGATTGATAGCCAAACATTTTGACCATATAAGGTTGCAGGTGAATCGGTGAAAAATATGGACGGACGGGCACGCCATCGTTTTCCAGGAGTAGTGCCAGGCGGTCACGATCGATGGATGGGGCCACTTTGATGACATACACAAACCAACTTACCTGTGTTGTTTCAGGGACGATTTGTGGCGGGGTTATCCCTGAAATATTGACTAAATGCTGGTCATACAAGGTTGCTACTTTGGTGCGGTTTTGCAGGAGTTCATCCAGATGATCCAATTGTGAGAGGCCAAGCGCAGCGGACATCTCGTCCAACCGGTAGTTATAACCTAGGTGGGTGTGTTGAAGCCAAGTATCCCCTGGGGCACGGCCTTGGTTGCGCAGAGCGCGCATGAAATCGGCAGCCCTATCGTCATCGGTAATGATCATGCCGCCCTCGCCAGTTGTGATTTGTTTGTTAGGATAAAAGGCGAATACACCATAATCCCCGAGTGTGCCGGCAGTGCGGCCCTTGTATGCGCCACCCAGGGCCTCACATGAATCTTCAATGACCGCCAGGTCATGATAATTAGCAATATGGTTAATGGGGTCATAATCGGCGGGTTGCCCGAAAACATCCACCGGTAGAATTGCTTTGACCCGATTCAGTTGTCCCATGTTGACGGGTGGGCGAATGCGCGGCAACCAACTCTCGGCGGCTTCTCCGCCCCGTGAAAGGTCTTCCACCGCTTGAGAGAGTTGATCAGTATTCATGTTGCCTGTGATGGGGTCCACGTCCACAAAAACGGGGATGGCTTTCTCGAACAAGATGACATTGGTTGATGAAACAAAGGAAAAAGGGGTTGTAATCACGAGGTCATTGACCCCGACGCTGGCATCCCTGACACACAGGTGTAAGCCTGCCGTGCCCGAATTTACCCCAATGGCATGTTTGGCACCAGTCAATTGACAAAAAGCCGCCTCGAAAGCTTTGATTTTTGGCCCCATGCTGAGATTAGGGGTTTGAACAACAGCGTTGACCGCTGCACGATCAGCAACAGTCAGATCAGGAGATGACATGCGGATTTTCATAAAGCCTTCTATCGGTAGGTTGATTCTGTGTGTGACAATTGTACCCAGTTAATTACAATACAAAACGCGCGTTCTGCCTTCCCATAATTATAATGGGTATCATTTTTTGTGAAAAATTTGAGGCGTGGCTAGTTGAGGATTGAAAAAACCACAATGTAAGAAAAATAACCAAAAAGGACCCCGAAGGAAAGAATGAGCTTCGGGGTCCTTGATATTCAGATGAAATGCATACTAATGCAAATTAATCAACAACGTAAGCTGCCCCTTTGTGCAGGGCTTCAATGTTGACAGGCAGTAATTTCTTATGTCTTTCGGGTAAGTGTGCTGCGAGGGATTTTTCAATCGCTTCAATTGGGAGTAAGTCCAAATTGGCCAGCAGAGCACCAATCAGAACGATATTTGAGGCGCGTTCACTGCCAATTTCTCCTGCAATTTCATTGGCGGGAACATTAACAACCTTGATGTCATCGCGAGAGACTTCGCGATTAACCATGGAGGAATTTACAACCAGGGTGCCGCCTTCTTTTACCAGGTCCTCAAATTTTTCGAGGGACGGCAGGTTCATGGCGATCACAGCTGTGGGGTTTTTAACCAGGGGTGAGCCAATTTCCTCATCAGAAATTACCACGGTGCAGTTAGCCGTCCCGCCGCGCATTTCTGGCCCGTAAGAGGGTATCCATGTGACCTCTTTACCTTCATCCATCGCTGTGTAGGACAGTAATTGGCCAGCAAATAGCACACCTTGCCCGCCAAATCCAGCAATAATGACTTCTTTTTGCATTTTAACCCTCCCTAAATCTGAAGTTCCGCAACTGCGGGTGAAATTTTATAGTCGCCCAATGGGAAAGCGGGGATCATACGCTCTTCAAGCCAATTCCGCGACTCATCAGGGGTCAGACGCCAGTTTGTTGGGCAAGTGGAGAGCAACTCAACCATAGAAAAGCCCAATCTGTGTTTTTGTACTTCGAAAGCTGTCCGAATGGCTTTTTTTGCTTTGCGAATTTCACGAGCATTATGTAAACTGCGGCGCACAACATAGGCTGAGCCTTCCAGTGTTGACAACAATTCGGCGGTGCGGATGGGGTAACCCTGGCGGGTCACATCCCGACCGGTGGGAGAAGAGGTTGTCTTCTGACCTGGTAAGGTTGTGGGCGCCATCTGGCCGCCCGTCATGCCGTAGTTGGCGTTGTTGATGAAAATAACTGTGAGGAGCTCACCTCGGGAAGCCGCACCAACAATTTCGCCCATGCCGATGGATGCCAGGTCACCATCACCCTGGTAAGTGAATACGATGCGGTCAGGATACACGCGCTTGATGCCTGTTGCCATTGCTGGCGCACGACCGTGGGCAGCTTCAACAAAGTCCATATCAAAGTAATAATATGAAAAGACAGAGCAGCCAACAGATGCGACGCCGATTGTATTCCCAACTTCGCCCATATCTGCCAAAACTTCTGCCACCAATCGGTGGGCAACGCCGTGGGTGCAACCAGGGCAGTAATGGGTCACGCGAGGGTCAAGGTCTTTTGGCCGTTCATAAACAATTTTTGTGGGTTGATCAGTAATTACCATTATTTTCTCCTTAGCCTATCGTTTCCGATAAACGATCTAACCAGCGATCGCGTGGGTGTCCGTCTGTGGTTAACGGTCCCTCGATCAGGCGTGTAATTTCTTCTTCGACCTCATCCGGTAAGGGCACCACGCCACCCATCCTGCCGAAAAATTCCACTGGCTTGCGCCCGCGCACTACCAGGCGAACATCTTCAAGCATTTGACCGGCATTCATCTCGACCACCAGGAAGGCTTTTACCTTTTCGGTGAGTTCATTAATAATATCTTTGGGGAAGGGTGCAACAGTGATCGGCCGCAGCAAACCAACTTTGAGTCCCTTTTCTCGAGCCGCTCGAACAGCAGAGAGTGAAATTCGCCCAGCTGTGCCAAATCCGAGGACAACATATTCGGCATCATCAAGGAAATAACCCTTGTACCGAACCTCATTTTTCTCAATCTCTTGCCAGCGTTTCATCAGGCGCAGGTTCATCACTTCTTGGGCAGGCGGGTCCAGGTTGATGGATGTGAGGATCCGCTTTTCACCATGGCTTGTGCCTCGTACGGCCCAATCGGGGATCTCCGTTTTTAGGGGTTGCATGGGTGGAAGTTCGGCGGGTTCCATCATTTGTCCAATGCTCCCGTCCAGCATTATGGCGACAAGGTTTCGATATTTCTCTGCCAGGTCGAAGGCTAAAACGGTCAGGTCGACCGCTTCCTGGACGCTGGCTGGGGCCAACACCAGCATGTGATAGTCACCGTGGCCACCGCCGTGAACAATTTGGTTATAGTCGCCTTGGGCTGGGGCAATGTTCCCCAGGCCGGGTCCACCACGAACAACATCAACCAGGACTGCGGGCACCTCTGTGCCGGCAATGTAGGACAATCCCTCCATCATCAGGCTCACACCCGGGCTGGATGATGAGGTCATCACCCGTTTACCTGTACAAGCAGCACCGTAAACCATATTAATGGCACCTAGCTCGCTTTCTGCCTGTACAAATGGGCGGCCCAATTCAGGCATTCGGGCCGATAGGTGTTCCAGTAATTCGGTTTGGGGGGTGATGGGGTATCCAAAATAGGCTTGAAGGCCAGCTCTCAGGGAGGCCTCAGCAACAGCGGTATTACCTTTAATCAATTCTTTGGCCATCTCTAACCCTCCGCCTTTTCTTTCTCATAACGGTAAACAGTAATGGCTGCATCAGGGCAGACGATGGCGCAGATGCCACACCCTGTGCATTTTTCAGGGTTAACCATGGTGGCTGGATGGTATCCTTTGGGTGTTATGCGTGTCATATCCAGGGCAAGAACACCAAAGGGACAGTCCGCAACACATAGTCCGCATGCCTTGCAATATAATTCGTTGACTTCAATATATCCCTTCGCGGGCATGAACGATCCTCCTTTTTAACTCGATAGATTAGGCTGTCCTGGATTTTGAATTGGTGAGGACTCTCAGGACTTGTTTATCTAGTATACTCGAAAACACGTGAAGGTATTGGGGTTGATCCATTAAAAACGCTTTGTAAGTGTGATTTTTTTCTAAAATTTTTATAAGCGAATTGCCATTGTGGTGAGCTAAATGGTCTTAAATGGCGGCCATTTTTTTGAACAAACCCTCAATTTCCATAACAACCCGAGGGTCCTCAGAAGCGAAGTAATCAATGTAGGCCGATCCACCGGCATAGAACGTCACCCGACTGTAGGGTTGATTGAACCCCTTGGTGCTGGCCGCCAAGCCGAAATGTTCTCTGACCTGGTTTTCAACCCAACGGGCGAGCCCTTCCTTCCATTCTTGCCAGACCATATACTCATAATCGTGAATACCCAGGTAAGTTTTGAGTTGTTTGCGAGTTGATTGTATTTTTTGAACATCCTTTTTTTGAGTAGCGTCCAAAAATTCTGAGTAAGGACGAATAAAATCCAATCCGTTATAAGGAAAGGGGTAATCAATTTCCCACATGCTGTTGCCGGTCTCTTGCGCTCGCTTGGCGACGTCAAGGGACATTTTCAGCCTGTGTTCACAGGTCTCATATTGGAAGCAGTGCACAAATTCATGCAATATGGTAATGTAACCGTCAAGGGCATCAAAAATTTCGGGTGTGACCACGCAAGTGATCCTTTGGCCGTAGCTCTCAAGGGGAAAAGCGGCGCGTGTGCCGACCGGAATTGGCATGGGCGATGGGACAGTTTTGATGAAGTGATAAGCCTCTTGCGCCTGGTTGACGTCATAGATTAATAGGTGGTTATTCTTACCCATGACGACAGGGTAGATTTTTTCAAGGGCAGGGTGAATGCCTTGGACTTGTGCTTTGATATCCTGAATTTTGTTGAGTTGTTGAATCGTCCTTGCAACCATTGGCTTCTCTTCTACATCGTGGTCGAGAGGTTTACATCTGCATTCGTAGATAATTCTAACCGAATTTCTAAACCCTCATGAATTACTGTATTGAATGACCCGCAGTGGTAAAATCGAGGTAACCCTGTAAAAAATGAGGAGCTATAGACCATGCCAGAAGCTGTCATTATTGATGCGATTCGATCACCAATCGGGAATTTAGGCGGTGGGTTGTCTTCGGTTCGACCGGATGATCTGGCTGCGATGCTGGTTAAAGCTATCGTCCAGCGCAATCAGCTTGACCCAACACAAATTGAGGAAGTGTACTTAGGCTGTGCAAACCAGGCTGGTGAAGACAACCGCAATATTGCTCGCATGGCAGCCCTATTGGCAGAGCTGCCCGTGAGCGTGCCCGGTGTGACATTTAACCGCTTATGTGCTTCAGGACTGACAGCGATCAATGCTGCTGCCCGATCCATCAGAGCCGGAGATGGGGATGTCTTCATTGCCGGGGGTGTGGAGAGCATGAGTCGCGCCCCTTATGCCCTTCCCAAACCAACCCGATTGGTTGGGGACCTGACGGCTTACGACACCACCTTGGGGTGGCGTATGGTTAACCCCCGCATGGAAGCCTTGTATGGCGCAGAACCCTTGGGGTTGACGGCTGAAAACATCGCGGAAATGACCGGTATTACCAGAGAAGCCCAGGATAGTTTTGCATTATCCAGTCACCAACGCGCCATTGCCGCCATTGCCAGTGGTAAATTTGCAGAGGAGATTCTGCCCATCCTGGTGCAACAGCGTAGAGGACCCGGACAATATATCGAAAACGATGAACGCCCCCGACGGGATACCTCTTTAGAAGCCCTGGCAAAATTAAAGCCAGCCTTCAAGACCGGCGGCAGCGTCACGGCGGGCAACAGCTCTGGCTTAAACGATGGCGCCGCGGTCTTAATCGTGATGAGCGCAGAAAAAGCGCATGCATTGGGCTTAAAACCCATGGCGCGTATTGTGAGTATGGCTGCTGCCGGCGTCCCCCCCAGCACCATGGGCTTAGGCCCGATCCCCGCCACACAAAAAGCCCTAGGACGGGCAGGGCTTAAGATTGCGGATATTCAATTGGCTGAGGTCAACGAAGCCTTTGCTGTCCAGGCTTTAGCTGTACTGGATGGATTGAAGCTTTCTCACGAGATCACCAATGTAAACGGTGGTGCTGTCGCGCTTGGGCATCCCTTGGGCTGTTCAGGTGCTCGGATCATGACGACCCTCTTGCATGAGATGAAGCGCAGGGCGGGTCAGGCGAAAAAACCCTTCTGCGGCTTGGCCAGCTTGTGCGTGGGTGTTGGCCAGGGGGAAAGCACCATTGTTGAATGGATTGACTGATCCCCTAAGCGGGTTTTCATTCACCTAATGCTTCAGCTATGAGTTCCTGAATCCGGCTGATCATGCTGACCGGGTCTGGGTGCATTCCTTCGATTAATAACGCGTTTTCATAAAGTTGATTGGCAACCAGATCAAATTTTGGATCCCCTTCTTGCAGGTCTGATAATCCTTTCAGGATGGGATGGCGAGGGTTGAGCTCCAGCACCTTTGTGGGCATTGTAAAGGATTTATCCATCATTTTATAAACTCGTTGCACCGATTGATCGGGCGAACCCTCCGGGTCAACCAGGCGGGTGGGGGAATCAACCAAGCGATCGGTTGCCCGTACATCGCTGACTTTCTCTCCCAGAATGGATTTAAACCGTTGGACCAGGTCTGACATCTCCGATGGGTCGAGGGATGGACTTGCTTCCTCATGATCTTCCATATTTTGTGATTCTGGCAAATCGGCATCCGCAACGTTGACCAAGGGGTGGTTTTGGTATTCTTTGAGCTGTAAGAGCATAAAAGGATCCACAGGCTCAGCCATCACTAACACTTCGATACCGGCTTTGCGGAAAGCTTCCATGTGTGGACTGAACCTTACCGCGCTGGGGTCTTCCCCAAGGAAATAGTAAATTTCCTCCTGGTCTTCCCCAGCCCGTTTCACGTATTGATCCAGGGAGGTCCAACCGTCCAAGTCTTGATCGGTATGAAAACGTAAGAGAGGGAACAATTTTTCTGGCTCATTTTGTTCAATAGCCACACCTTCTTTGATGTGTGAACCATAAGTCTTCCAAAACATGACATATTTATCCGGAGAGTCCGAACCGAGGGTTTTCAACATCTCGAGGGCTTTGTTGGTGACCAAACGCGCCAGCAAAGCCATGATTTTGTTGGATTGTACGCTTTCACGGGATACATTGAGGGGTAAGTCTTCTGAATCAACCACTCCTTCGAAAAAATTCAGATAAGGGGGTAGCAAATCCGTGCAAAATTCCTGGATTAAGACTTTGCGAGCATAAAGCTTGAGGCCGGGTTCTTTGCGCGGTGAAAAGACCAGGTTTTGCGGATCCTGTGGTAGGAAAAGCAGGGCGTAAAGCTGAGCAGGTGCATCGACAACCATGTGACCATGGTCCAGGGAACCCTTGAAATCAAGGGTCAACTGCTTATAAAACTCGTTGTAGGCCTCTTCATCCTCAATTTCACGGGGATTTTGTCGCCAGAGCGCGGTTTGACGGTTGACAGGTTCCTTTTCATCGTTAAGGGTGATGGGGTATTGGATAAAGTCTGAGTGACGTTTGATCACCTGGCGCAAACGAGATTCGTTCAGAAATTCTTCTGCATCGTCCTTGAGGGTGATCTGAATCTCTGTCCCCCGGTTTTCACGCTCTGCCGGTTCAATTCGATAAGTATCTTCCCCGGTTGCAATCCAGGCAGTGGCTTCGGCTTCTGGTTTATAGGACCTGGAAACAACGCGGATGGAGCCAGCAACCATAAAGGCAGAATAAAACCCCACCCCAAATTGGCCGATGATGTCAGTCAGAGCCCCTTCCTGCGTTTTGGCTGCCTCCACAAAGGCCTTGGCGCCTGATCGTGCGATGGTACCTAAATTATCGATCAGCTCCTCGCGGGTCATGCCGATGCCTGTGTCTTCAATAATCAGCAGGTTTTTTTTCTTATCGGTTCGAATATGAATCTCCGGTTCGATATCGGGATCAAGAATATCCCGTTTCGTTAACATCAAAAATTCCAGCCGTGCCAGGGCATCGGAAGCGTTTGAGATCAATTCACGCAAGAATATTTCACGTTCAGTGTATAGGGAATGGATAAGGATATTCAATAATTGCTGGGTTTCCGCCTTGAAGGGGATAGCTTGGTCTTCAACAGGGGTTTGATGATCTGACATAGGTAACTTCTCCCTTAATTTGATATTGGTGATGATATAAATATAATCAACCTTAATCAGAAATTTATTAGAAGTCCTCCGGTATAATTATTGTTCAGAAGCGAAAAAATGTTCCCAGGATCTACTTTATCTGGACGAACCAATTAGATTAAGGAAATAAGACTGATGGATATTATTGCAATGATATTTGGCGATCCAACGATCCGACAATTACCACCCCAAGAAAAACAGGAGGTGAAGCGTTTATTGGTAGAACTGGTCAAGATTGGGAAATTGGACGATTATCTTTCCTTACAACCCGGTGGCCCGTTTAATGTTCGCTGCCATCACATGCGCGCTCGTAAAATCGGGGAGCGTCTGCATCAAATAGGAGGGGTAGACTTGATGCACGCGGGCCGTTCTCACGTCAAGCGTAAACTCAAATCCGTCATGGCGGAGCACCTTGATTACTGCTGGCAAGATATTGGCGAATGGCAGCCATAGGTAAATTTTACCTCCGGCGCAACCTTTTATAGACAAGTCCCGTTCCACAGAAAATCTATTGTTCTGACCTCTTAAATCCACTATACTAGAACTAGTGACCTCAACGATTATTTTTAAAGGATTATGCGATGACCGAACAAGAGAATAAACCACAGGAAGACTTAAAACCAAGACCGCCCTATTACGATGAAAAAGCGGAAGAGAAATACGAAAAGGAAGACGAAAAAAACAGGGAAAAACGAGATCGTGATCCCTTAAGCACCCTTGCATGGGCTTTGATCTTAATCTGGGCTGGGGTTGTCTTTCTCGCCTCGAACCTGGGCTGGTTGGACCAAATTGAATCCACCTTGCCCGAAGGCTTCGAGTTTATGGGTTGGACCAACTGGTCCTTAATTTTTCTGGGCGCGGGTGTGATTGTCTTCATTGAAGCGCTTATCCGCACCTTTGTGCCCGCTTACCGATCTTCTACGGGCGGCAGCTTTTTCCTGGCCGCCATCTTTTTAGGGATCGGGCTGAGCGGGATCTTCGGTTGGGAATTGGTGTGGCCCTTTGTGCTGATCGCATTAGGGCTTTCTACTCTGGCTTCAGCCTTGTTCCGGAAGCGACAATAAGTATAGCTAAAGGCCGCCAAAGTCAAGGTTTTTGAGCATCTGCCAGGTATGCACCACGGGTGTGTACCATCTTTCGCGCCCAATACAGCGAAAATAAGGGGGATCGTAGGCTTTTATCAGGTCGCCAATCTGATACCTTGGTAAGATGGGGGTGGATACAACCAGGCTACCACCCTCGCCAGGTTCCATTTCATACAGCATTTTGACGCCCTTGCGGGTTTCGATTTCAAAGAAAAACAAATCATAATTAGGGACCCAAGCACGTTTTTCGTCCATTTGCTGACCAAACATCCCTTCGGTTGTGCCGTAAATCTCACGGATAGCAGCTTGTTGGCCATACAGAGCTTGGAGGGTGCCGGCGCGGTAGGTGTTGATCCCGGCGATGCTGCCCAGGGTCATCACTAAAACATTCCAAATGTCCTTCGGATATCGCTTGTGTTTCTTATATAGATAGCGCCCGAATTCAACGGCGGTGGGTGCTACCCCGCCTACCAACGTGACGTTTAACGGGGAACATTGCTCATAGGCCAGGTCAAACCGCTTTTCCCACATCCCCCAGGATTTTCCACCACCAAGCGCATCGATGTCCTCCTGGGCGGGCACAGAGCGCACAGGGGTTTTGTGGGAAACAAAGCGGGTGTAAATGCCCGAGCTGTAACCGTATTCAACCTCCCGGTCCCCCGATTTGACCGTCCCGACCACCGAAGGAAAATTCAGATTCAGGTTAACGCCCTGGAAGACCTGTGGCGAGCGTGTTTGCATGGCATACATCATCACCGCCCGACCTGCTGAAGTCCGCATTTCGATGTCAGTAGCCGTCATGGGGATGAACTTGTTTTCACCCTTGGTCGTCCCCCGGGTGATCGCCCAGCCCAGGGGTGGTTCGTGGAGTAACAAACTTTCCTTCCCTGCCATCACTCGTTGGATGAGGGGTTTGAAATCCTCATAGGTGGCGATGGGGAACTTGGCGCGATAATCCGCGATCGAGCCAACCTGCTCTGCGCTCATAGGTGGCGATGGGGAACTTGGCGCGATAATCCGCGATCGAGCCAACCTGCTCTGCGCCGTGTTTACCCCCGTATTCGGTCTGGGCGTAGATCGTCAGCAGTTTTTGTAGAACCGCTTCCTGGGATTTTTGGGGTGATTGGATCGATGCTAGCCAAGGGGTCAGCATTTGGGTGATTTTCGCCATGGGATTTTGTGAATCTACAGTGACCATCGTCGCTCCAATTTTGTGGGAAGGGTAAGCTAAATCAATTTTACATCAAGATTAATGATGATGGCGTTAAAAAAGATGAATGTCAGAGTAAA
>P_1C_Sed_3_UnCtyDRAFT_1000216_pt1 | contig 12159 bp, 10 predicted proteins | sample Pon1CUnioCityCA_FD_10233 | JGI IMG/M metagenome (IMG submission 10233) | reverse complement strand
CGCTCCGTGATGCGCAACTCCACGGACCAATCTCGCTGCTTGAAGAAGGAGCAGAGTCGCTCCAGCTCAAGGCGAACGTTCCGCGGGCCAGCCGTCGGATTGTAGATCAAGCGCGCGTTCATAACGGGGTCATTATAGCACGGTATCCCGCCTTTGAAACGTGAATTGCCCAGCGTAGCGCACGAGGTCACTCGCCACCGTACCCGCAGATCGGGACAAGCAAGGACAAGAGGGGCCGAGGTGAGACCAAGTCGGACGATCCCCGAATACATCTCAGTGGTGTATTTGACAAATGGAGTGGATCGGCTTTATCATGCTAGAGGAAGCACGATGAACGCCCGACAAATCAGCGCCGAGGCCGTCGGAGGGTTATCGCTATGGCATACGTGATCATCGGCTGTGCAGCCTTCGTCGTCCTGGCCTTCTTCGACCTGGTGGCGATGAAGCAGATTCCATACCTCAAACAGGTCATCGGCCTGGCTGGTAGCCTGATATACGCCTACTGCCTGCTCATGGTCATCCGGCAGGGGGCCACGCTCCCGATTCCCGCGTGGCTGTCCTACACCGGCTGGTTCCCGCTCGTTCCCTCGCTCTTTCTGCTCATCTACTCCTTGTTCCTGGAGATTCCCTTCCACCAGACCTAAGCAGCTGACGGCGTGGGAAAGAAGCTTGTCAAGACGGGTACCTATGCCCTGGTCCGTCACCCCGGTGTGCTCTGGCTTGGGCTTCTTCTGTCAAGCCTCGTGCTGATCTCCAGATCACGATTGCTGTTCATCGCGACACCGGTGTGGCTGCTGATGGATGTGCTGTACGTATGGCGGCAGGACGAGTTATTCTTTGGGAGGATGTTCCCAGGCTATGAAGCCTGTCGGGAGGAGACGCCTATGCTGATTCCCACGCGGCAAAGCATTCTCCGCTGCTGGCGATCACTTGCCAAGCAAAGAAGCAGCGAGGGTCAGCCGGAGGGGTAGCGAGAGAAAGGCGCAATCAACAGGATATTTGCGAACAGCTGACAGCGCAGGCAGGCTGCGCTGCATTTGGCAAGCGATGCGGACAAGTACACCCAGGGCTTTACCTCGGCGTCAGTCCGAACGTCCGTAGAACGAGTGCTCGAAGGTGAAGTCCACGTAGAACCCAGTGCACGTATCAGGACCTGGCGGATAACTGCCACAGAAGTCCGGAACGCCTTCGTAGGTTCCCCAGCCACGTAGTCCATCGTATCTACCAGCCCCCCCTAAGGACGGCAAAGCGGCCTGACACGGTCTCGAAGGTGGATCGCCGCCTGAAGGCGAGAACCACTTCTCCATCCTCGTTACTGACGATGGTCATGATTCCTGCGTTGACGCCCTCCCAAGAGCCCTGACCAGTCTGGGAGTCGAAATCGACGATGCCACACTCCTCAAAGCGGAAGGATCCCCCAAAATCCCCTGTGACCCCGCTCATTCCATGGTCGCCTGTCGCCGTTTGGCCATCGCCCTCTGCCGTGATGCTGAACTTGGTGTATCCGCTCGACAGGGCCTCATACTCACAGGCGGTGGTGTAGCCTACTGTCCTGAACGTCCGCGGCGCTGGTGCCCGCAAGCTATCATTCACGAGTTCGAGCAGCTCCAAGCGATTCGGAAAGGACAACCAACACACAAGACAGCCGTGTTGAACCTCTTTTCATCCCTTTTCCTCCAAGATGTCCGTTCTTTCCCAAGCGCCATCATACTGCCCTCTGCGACCTAGCGCAATCCCTGGCTCGATTCTCAGAAGGTGGCTCATTTGGTCCGGTGATGGGCACAGCTACCAACTCACCGAGAGCAAGAAGCCCTCTACGCACAAGGCCCAGAAATGTGCTATAATAGGCATAGGTGGGACAGTCCTCCGCTGGTCGTGCGGTCGCCCAGCAGCAGAGAGCATCAACCGAGACGCAGGCACACCCGAGATGCGCGGGGGCGTCCAGCAGTTGGCACCATCATGAGGTGCCCAGCGGTAGTACCGACCTCAGCGAGATTGAAGCCGTTCTCATAGGCGAAAGGCGCGGCGCGCAAACAGAATACATGGGAAACGAACAACAGGCCATCGAGGCCTTCGAGGCTTGGGCGGCGACGTACGACGAAACCGTGAGCGCGGAGCTAGAGAGATTTGTCGGAATTACCCATCGCAGGCTGCTCGACCGCCTGGTCCAGCTAGCAAAGGTCAGCGACGGCGACCGCGTGCTGGACGTCGGGACGGGCACCGGCCACTTGGCCATCTGCTGCGCTGTGAAGCTGGACAAAGGACAGGTCGTCGGGACAGACGTCACGACCGGTATGCTAAGACGTGGGGTGCTCAACGCCGAAAGGGCGGGGGTGCAACGGAGGCTACACTACACCATCGGATCGGCCGCCAGACTGCCCTACCCTGACAGCTGGTTCGACGTAGTGGTGTCCTCGCTCGCTCTGCACCACACCGAGGTCGAGGGATCGCTCAAGGAGACGGTGCGCATGTTGAAGCCCGGTCGAAGCCTGACCGTGGCGGACATCGGGGGCGCCGCCTGCCTGGCGGTTGGCTCCCATATCGTGGCTGATGCGGCTTCTGGTTTGGGCCTACAGACGTAGTGGCAATCCGACCGCCAGAGCCGATGCCACGGCTTTTTCCCAGACGTGCACCGCCGAAGAGTGGAGAGACATGTTGGCTGCCCAGGGACTCAATGCAGCACAGGTCACCCCGATCCGTCGCCCCGGTCAGCCTATCTATCCCTGCGTAATACTCGCCGGCGGCGAGAAGCCTGTCAGTCTGGAGACGATTTCCTGACCTCTGTCGCTAACAACAGACCCAGGGGTTAGCAGATGGAGCTCTATCGACGGCAACACTACAGCGGCCGAGCACCGAGCGGTCAAGACTGGTCGTCGGGCTTCCAGCGTAGGTTGTCAGATTCACATTGGGGTATCCGCGGCAGGAACGATCAGCCAGTGTCCAAGGCTGAGATGGATCGAAGCGATTGCCCATCCGCTGCGTATCTCAATGCCCAGATCCACGTTATACATAGCGAGGGAAGCGTTGATTCCGCTCAGTGTTTGGCTGCCGGGCGCTGCTCACTCCCAGGCCCACCAACAACCCTCGCAGAGCGGGTAGTGCCTGCCCTAGGCGCAACCACTGGAACGCTGACAGGTTCTGACAGGAAGCTACTTCAGAGTAGGGATTCCATTTCGCGCCAGGGAATTGCGTCCCGCAGAGTATGGCACCAACCACAGCGCAAACAAGCCGCGGTGTAACCATGGCCTACGTAGGTGATCCAACAAAGCGAGCTCGGACAAGCGATGTTTGGAACAGATACTGTGGCTTCCTGGACCTGAGCCTAGACGACTTCATGTTCATCCAGAAGCGGCTGCTCATGGAGCAGATAGATGTGTTCGCCAACTGTCAGCTGGGAAGAGAGATCCTGGGACGAACAGTGCCGAGGAGTGTAGACGAGTTTCGGCAGACGGTGGCCCTGACCAGTTACGACGACTACGAGACGTACCTTTCAGAGCGACGCGTGGACGTCCTACCCGAGGTGCCCTACGTATGGGCCCACACCTCCGGGCGGTCCGGAGGGTACAAGTGGGTGCCTTACACGCGCGCCGCCTACGACAAATTAGGCGAGCGCATCCTGGCTGCCATCATCCTTGCCGCAGCCCGCAAGAGAGGCGACGTGCGCATCAAGGTGGGCGACGTTCTCGTGCATAATACGCCTGCGCGCCCCTATGCCAGCGGCGTGGCCTTGGTAAGTTTGGCGGAGATCTTCCCGTTTCAGTTCGTCCCTCCTCTCGATGAAACGGAGGGTATGGCGTACCAGGAGTGGGTCGCGACAAGCTTCGACATGGCCCTGCGGACGGGCATCGACGTCATCGGCTCGATAACCTCCGTCTTAGTCAGAGTCGGCGAGCGCCTCGCTACGCAGGCCGGGACCGTCGAGCTGTCGAGCAAACTCCTCAATCCGCAGGCCCTGTTGCGACTAACTCGGGCCCTACTTCGCAGTAGATTGGCTGGTCGGCCGTTGCTCCCCCGCGACCTTTGGCCCGTGAAGGGCGTGATGTGTGCTGGGACGGATACCTCATTGTACAGAGACCGGATTGCGCACTACTGGGGTAGCGTGCCCCACGAGCAATATTCCGCTACCGAGACCGCAGGGACCGCGGCTGTACAGGCGTGGGATAACCGCGGGCTCTTCTTCTTCCCTGACGCCGTCTTCTGGGAGTTTGTGCCGGAGGAGGAATGGAAGAACTGGCGAGAGGATCCCTCGTACCAGCCCCGCACAGTCCTATTGGACGAGGTGAAGCCCGAGCAACGCTACGAGGTGGTCATCACCAGCTTCGATGGAGGCCCGTTCCTGCGCTATCGCATGCACGACTTGGTGCGCTTCCTCTCTCTGAGGGATGAGAAGGCAGGCATCGACCTACCCTCGATGGTCTGTGCTGGACGGACGAGCGGCCTGATCGATCTGGCTGGCTTCACCGGAATGATGGACGAGCCACTTGTTTGGGAAGCTGTTCACAAGACGGATATGGCGTACGAGGACTGGGTCATCCGCAAGGAGGTGGACGAAAACGGGGCCGTCCTCCGCCTGTATATCGAGATGAAGGAGGACGCGTCGGTAGAGACAGTGCGGCGGCGTGTCCACGAGAACCTCAAGGAGCTTAACCCCTTCTACGCCGATCTGGAGGAGGTGTTGGACGTGCAGCCTCTCGAGGTCGTCATTCTGACCAGAGGCACCTTCCGGGCTTACTTCCTGGAGAAGCAGGCGGCCGGCGCGGATCTAGCACATCTGAAGCCACCCCATATGAACCCGTCCGACGAGATCATCGGCGCTCTTCTACGAGCGAGCAGGCAGGGGGATCAACAAGGGAAGTGATGTAGATGGTTTGGGGTATCCAGTCTGTCGTGCCGCTGATCGCCCTTCTGTGCTGCGGGGTTCTGCTAGCCCTGGTCGCCAGACAGGGCCTTCGTAGGAAGGTGGTACGCTTCTTCGCCTTCTACCTCCTAGCTATGCTCGTCTGGAGCCTTGGAGCATTCATGATGTACATGGACACTTCGCACGTGGTGCTCTGGAACAGAGTGATGCTTGGCGGCCTCACGGGCATGCCCCTAGCCCTCTTTGGCTTCACACGGGATCTCTTGAAGATCAGGGAACACCAATGGTCGCTCTTTTTTGCCTCGGTGGCCTTCATTATCCTTCTGGTGGTCAACACTGAGGGATATCTGGCAAACCAGGTGCGGGTCACGGAGTCGGGACTGATTCAGTACAGCTTCGGTCCAGGGGTTCCTCCGTTCGCGGTCTACTTCTCGGTCCTGGTCGGTTCGTCCGGCGTAAGCTTGATCCGCCGGCTGAGACAAGCGAGGGACCCCATCGAGCGAAATCGGCTCGCGTACGCCGTTCTGGGCCTCGGCGCAGTCGCGTTGGGAAGTTTGACCAATATCGTCAATGCGTTGGGCGCGTATCCCCTTGACATCGCCGCCAACGTCGCTAATGCGCTTTTGCTGGCCTACGCCATCGGCGGTTACCAGCTGCTTGACATCAGGGTCGTGGCCCGCAAGAGTCTGCTCTACGTCGTTCCCGCCGCCACTATCGCCGCTGGCTATTTCTTGATCGTCTACCTGGCTGTGACTCTGCTGAATCTCCTGACAGAGCAGCAGGCTCTTATCATCTCCATCCTCGTGGCCGCGGTCACCGCCGTCGCTATCCAACCCCTGCGCGATGCAGCTCAGTCCTGGATCGACAGACTCTTCTTCCGGGAGCAGTACGATGCAAGCTTGCTGCTGACGCGCCTCAGCCGTGCAGCAGCCTCGATGCTCGACCTAGACCGGCTCACCGGCATAGTACTCCACGAGATCACCACAGGCATGCACATCGCCACAGCGGCTTTCTTCCTCAACCAGAAAGAGAGCAACGACTTCTTGCTAGTCGGTCAGAAAGGGCTTGAGCAGCACACGGGTATGCGACTGACAGAGGATCATCCTGTTGTCACGTGGCTGTCTTCTCACAATGACTCCCTCACGCGTCTCGACATCGCGGTGATGCCCCAGTTCAAGGCTCTCTGGGTCCGAGAGAGGAGGAACCTCGAGACAATGGGAGCAGAGATCCTCGTTCCGCTGAAGGCCCGAGGAGAGCTGGTCGGCATCCTCGTCGTGGGCGCCAAGCGCTCCGAAGCTCCCTACTCCCGGGTGGAACGACTAACGCTGACGACGTTGGCTAATCAGGTGGCCGTGGCCATCCAAAACGCACGGCTCTATGCGGAGATGATCAGACAGAAGCAGCGCACAGAGACCATCCTGCGGGAGATGTTTGCCGGCATCGTGGTCCTGGACCGGCAGATGCGCATCTTGGTCGTGAACCCGGGGGCGGAGGCCATCACGGGTTACTCCTCGCATGAGCTGATAGGCCGATCGTTGCCCGATGTCCTAGGCCCGGATCCAGGACCCCAGCGTAGTCTCCTCTACGAGGCCATTCTCAGAGGAGACCGTTTGCCCCCTACGGAGGCGCGCGTCAAGGTCAAGGACGATGTTCGCGACATCCTCTTCGGCCTCGCGCCTCTCGACGGAGCCTACCTCCTTAGCTTCACCGACATCACAGGCTTGAAGGAAGTCGATCGGCTCAAGACCAGCATCATGGCCAACGTTTCTCACGAGCTCAGAACCCCCCTGGCCTCCATCAAGGCCTACACCGAGTTGCTCCTGGAGGATGTCGGGGGCACCGATGCCGCGGCTCGCCGCCACTTCCTTTCCGTCATTGAGGAGAAGGCTGACAGACTGAGCAGTCTGATCAGCGATCTCCTGGACCTCGCCCGTTTGGAGTCCGGTGAGTTCAAGATGCGTGAGGAAGCTGTCTCACTCGCTGAGGTCCTGTCCAGCGCTGTCGGTGCGCTGGAGGTGGAGATGTGGAAAAAGAACATCGGTCTCCACCTAGATGCGTCATCGGCCCCAACTATTGTCGCCGACAGAACCCTGATGACGCTCCTGGTCGAGAATCTGATCAGCAACGCCATCAAATTCAGCCACGAAGGGGGGCGCGTCGATGTGGTATCGCGGGAGGAAGGCGGCCACCTGATCCTCGAAGTCGTTGACCAAGGGATAGGCATCCCGTCGGAGGAAATGCCTTATCTCTTTCGGAAGTTCCGTCGGCTGCAGGCGGCTCAGGAGGCCGGTACCGAAGGGACGGGCCTTGGGTTGGTGCTGGTCAAGGAAGCCGTGGAGGCCCACGATGGACGTATTGAGGTAGAGAGCGCAGTAGGAGAGGGAACCTGCTTCCGCGTGACCCTGCCCTTAAGACCGTCCTCGCAAGAACGGGACCAAGGGCACGACGCCCCGGCCGCAGTTCAGAGCATCGTCCTGCAGGGAGAAGGTGATGAAGAGATTGCTCATCGTGGATGACGATCAGAGCCTACTTGATGCCCTGACGCTCTACATGGATAAAGAGGGTTATCAGGTCGTGACGGCTGCCAGCGGCGATGAGAGCCTGCGCTGGCTCTATGAAACCCGCCCAGATCTGGTCATCCTGGACATTATGATACCTGGCATGGATGGCTGGCAGGTTCTTGAGCGCATTCGCGAGATGTCGGACGTGCCGGTGATCATGCTCACCGCTCGGGGGCAGGAGGCCGATCAGGTTAAGGGGCTGAGAATGGGCGCCGATGACTACGTGGCCAAGCCGTTCAGCATGCGGGCGCTGGCGGCGCGTGTGGATGCCGTCTTGCGGCGCTCGCGATCTACCCAAGACCTGGATGGGGGAAGCACGCTCTACGCGGACGATTACCTGGTCATAGATGCTGAACGGATGGAGGTCCGCTGCGGCGTCAAGCACGTGGACTTGACCGCCACCGAACAACAGCTTCTTTTCTTCCTAGCGAGGAATCGAGGGCGATTGCTCACGCCTCGTCAGATCCTCACGAACGTCTGGGGATACGAGTACGCGGACGAGACGTCCTATGTCCGACTCTACATCTGGCGACTGCGGCAGAAGATCGAACCCACCCCAGAGGCACCACGCTACATCATCAACGAGCACGGCCTGGGATACCGGTTCGTGAGCCCTTTCTAGCAGCCAGGTCCGGCCGGTAAGCGCCAGCTTCTCCTCAAGACCTCCCTTCGGGAGGTTTTCTTGTTGGTGACCATCTAGCCGTATGCCTCGCAGAAGCAGAGCTGTTCAGCAACCGGAGGCAGGCCCTTTTAACAAGCTTCTAACGAGCCCGTAACGCAAGACTTATGCCAGCATGATAGTATAGAGTTGGAGAGGTAGAGCCTTCCTTCGCTGGTCACGGGAGAGGCGTCAGCGATAATCCTGCTGACAGCGAAACAGGCGAAACCTGATAGGGATAGAAAAGCTCCAGCCCCACGCGGTTGGCACCCACTGGGGCTGGAGACACCGGGTGGCAAGCGCCGGTGCAGCCAGATTATAGCACGGGTCGGTAAGGACTTCAAGTCCTCCTTGAGGCTTGGTGTCGGCATCGCCAGCCGTGCATCCGAACGATCAGGCTCACGGGTTCGCGCCCGTGAGCCTTTTTGTTTGTGGACGGCATCTGCTCGAGCTTCTGGCAGCAGCCGTCCGATGCGACCCGGGACCAGTCAGTAGGGAGTTGAGCGGCTAGCTGTGGTCCCCGTGGCTGTATCTTGGGGGCGTTCGATGTCGATGCTGGTGGTGGAACCAGACAACGCCATTCGCCGTTCATTGTGTGAGTGGCTGCGGGTAGAGGCGCCTGGCTGGTCGATAAGCGAGGCTACTAGCAAAGAAGAGGCTATCGTTATGGCAGAGGCTCATTCGCCACGCATGATCTTGGTGGATATCGCCGATCCCGAGACGGACGCCTTGATGACCATACGCGAGATCAAAGACGCAGCGCCTGAATCGGCCCTCGTAGCGCTGGTGATGTGCGATGAGGAGGACTATCTCTGTGACCTGGCTTCCGCGGGGGCAAGCGCCTCTCTGCTCATATGGGACATTCAAACAGATCTGCCCGCAACCGTTGAGAAGCTGTTTTCCACTGAGCGCAGCTAGCTCAAGGGAGAAGTGCCGCTCGGTGGTGCGGGACCCGGAGTGCCTTGCACGATTGAGGAGGAAGCGTAGCAGAACCGGAGGAGGTCCGATGACCGACGTAGCGCATCCTTTTGTGAAGCGGGCGAGGGCAAGCGTAGTTCAGGGCCCGGTGCGGGAACAGTTTCTGCCGTTCAACCAACCTGACATTGGCGAGGAGGAGATTGACGAAGTGGTGAAGACACTGCGGTCGGGTTGGATCACGACCGGCCCTAGGACCAAAGAGTTTGAGCGCCGCTTTGCTGCGTATGTCAACTCCCGTCACGCCATTGCTGTCAATTCTTGCACGGGTGGACTACACGTGGCGCTCGCTGCAGCCGGCATTGGTCCCGGAGACGAGGTGGTTGTCCCAACGATGACCTTCTGTGCTACGGCGAACGTCGTGGTCCACCTGGGCGCGACTCCCATCATCGTGGATGTCGAGCCAGATACGCTCAACATAGATCCGCAGTGCTTGGATGCCGCGATCACACATCGAACCAAGGCGGTGATACCGGTACACCTCTACGGCCATCCGTGTGACATGGATCGCATTNAACGATATCNCTGNNGCGCACGATTTACNNGTGATCGAAGACGCCGCGCACGCGGTAGCGGCTGAGTGGCGAGGACGGCGCATTGGTTCCTTCAGCCTTGCCACAGCCTTCAGTTTCTACGCCACGAAGAACTTGACGACCGCTGAAGGNGGGATGATTACCACCGACGATGACGACTATGCCGAACGTATGCGGATCTNGTCGCTGCACGGGATCAGCCGGGATGCGTGGAAGCGCTATTCNGCTGAGGGCTCGTGGTACTACGAGGTTTCTGTGCCTGGGTTCAAGTACAACNTGACCGATTTGCAGGCCGCGCTGGGGCTTCATCAACTCAGCCGCCTCGAGGACATGACGTGCCGTCGAGCCAAGCTGGCTGGGCAGTATCGCGCTGGGCTTAGCGGCCTCCCTGAGGTTGAACTGCCGATCGTCCGGCCCGGAATCCGCCATGCCTGGCATCTGTACCCCATTCGACTGCGACCTGAGTTGCTTACCATCGATCGCGCTCGTTTCATCGAGCAGCTGAAGAGTGAGGGCATCGGGACCTCCGTGCACTTCATACCCCTGCATCGCCATCCGTACTATCGGGACCGCTTCCACTTCCAGCCGTCGGATTTCCCGGTGGCAGATGCTGCCTATGAGCGCTTGATCTCGCTACCGCTTTATCCACGTATGACAGATAGCGACGTCAGCGATGCCATCGAGGCCGTGCGTCGCGTGGTGCGGAGCAATCGGCGGTAGCCCACGACGGACTTAGGATTGACCGATGAATACAATGAGGAGTCACAGAATACTGTTTCAGACGGACGCGTACGACATGGCTCTGCTCAAGCAGTACGCACGCAGGATCCTTCTCGATCTGGTGATCATACCCTTAGCCTTCTATATGGCGTGGCTGGTGCGCTTCGACGGTCGCGTCCCGGCGGGGGAATGGAGACTGTTGACGACCTACATTTTGCCCATTGGTCTGATCTACATCGGTCTTAGTCTGGCTTTTGGCATTTATCGCCGTCTCTGGGCCTACGCCTGCTTTGGTGACGTCATCCTTCTGTCGGAGACGCTTGGGCTGGCAACACTGGTCATCGTCGCAGCGAGTGTGCTGCTCAGCAGATTGTACCAGCATACCTTGTCAGCAGGCGGCCTCGTCATCGCTGGCCTCTTCACGTTGATCTTGTCCGCGACAGCCAAATACCGGAGGCAGTTGTTGAAGATATTCCTCGCATCGTGGCACCTGTCAGGCCAGTCGGATCCCGAGCGCGTGCTCATTGTCGGTGTGAATGAAACGGCACAGCAATTAGCAACCCGCCTATACCTGGGCCAGTGCGACGGTAGCTATGAGGTCGTGGGCTTCGTGGACGAAAACCCGAATGGAAGGGGCATGAGTATCAACGGAGTACGGATCTTGGGCAAAGCGTGCGAGATCCCCGCGCTAGCGCGCGATAGAGACGTTGACATCATCGCCATTGCCAGGCGACCTGCTGATCGCGAGAAGATGTGGGAGCTGGTTGCGGCATGTCGGGAGACCAGAGCGCAGGTGAAGGTCTTACCAGATCTAGTTGACTTTCTCCAAGGCCGCTACAGTGATCCCCTCGCCTTGAGAGACGTGAAGCTCGAAGACATTCTCGACCGGCCGACAGTGACCGCCGACGCTGAGACGTGCCGAATCATCGTGGCCGACAAGGTCGTCCTCGTCACCGGTGCGGCCGGCTCCATTGGCTCTGAGCTGTGCCGCCAAATACTCGATCTCAAGCCCCGAACACTGTGCGCTCTGGACAATGACGAGACAGGACTGTACGACCTGAATCTTGGGCTCAATCCTGGCGGACGGGCCCCGCTGGAGTTGATCATCGGCGACGTGTCTGATGAACAGAAGATCGGTGCAATCTTCAGGCGGTGGAGACCGGAGGTCATCTTTCACGCGGCGGCCTACAAGCACGTGCCCATGCTGGAGTCTCACATCGACGAAGCGCTACGGGTCAACGTAGCGGGTACGGTGATCGTCAGCATGGCAGCCCACAGATGGCAAGCGGAACGCATGATACTGATCTCCACCGACAAAGCAGTAGAGCCTAGCAGTGTGATGGGAGCGACCAAGCGCGTGGGAGAACTGTGGATAAAGGCACTCTCGCAGCGAAGCAAGACGGTCTTCAGCAGCGTGCGCTTTGGCAATGTCATCGGTAGCCGGGGCAGTGTCGTGCCGACGTTTACGCAGCAAATCGAGATGGGCGGCCCTGTGACGGTCACGCATCCGGACATGCGCCGTTTCTTCATGAGCATCCCAGAGGCCGTCAGCCTCGTCCTCCAGGCAGCAGCACTCGGCGAACCGAACCAAATCTTCATGCTGGAAATGGGAGACCAAGTATCGATTTTGGAGCTGGCCCGTCGGATGGTCCGTTTGAGGGGCTTGCGGGTGGGAAGGGATATCGAGATCGTTTTCACCGGGATCCGGCCTGGCGAAAAACTTCGGGAACAGCTGGCCTATGGTCAAGAGAGGCGAAAGGACACATCTCATCCAAAGATCTATCAGCTGGAATCCGCGGACGAGCCGGTGCATCTAGATCAGCTCTTCGCCGCGATCTCCATCCTGACGGACAG
>P_1C_Sed_3_UnCtyDRAFT_1000215_pt1 | contig 12161 bp, 8 predicted proteins | sample Pon1CUnioCityCA_FD_10233 | JGI IMG/M metagenome (IMG submission 10233) | reverse complement strand
AAACCGAGCCGTGCCTCCAATACGCGTCCCGCGTCTGATGCTCAAGCCAGGCGTGAACGTAGGGCGGGGTGTTCTCCAGACGGTCCATCCACATCTCCCGCCAGCGGGCCCCCACCAGCTGGGGGTCCGGCGGCAGCGCGTTGAGCTGGAACATGCGGGCTGCCCAGCACAACATGTCCGATCCGAGCACGCATCCTCCCAGGTAGTGGACGTCGTCGGCGTAGCGGTCGTCCGTCGAGGCCACGCTGATCACGGCCTTCAACTGCGGCGGACGTCGGGCAGCGATCTGCAAGCCGTTGAACCCACCCCAGGAGATGCCGAACAGGCCTATCTCCCCGCTGCACCAGGGCTGCGCTGCGATCCAAGCCATCACGTCCAGCGCGTCATCCTGTTCTTGCTTCAGATACTCGTCGTAAAGGATGCCGTCCGAAGCGCCGGTACCCCGGATGTCCACCCGGACGGAGGCGTAGCCGTGCCCTGCGAAGTACGGATGATAGCACGAGTCCCGCACCGCCCTGGAGTCGTCCTTGCGGTAGGGCAGGTACTCCAGGATGGCTGGCACTGGGGCTGCGTCGGCGCCCTCTGGAAACCAGACCGTCGCTGCCAGTCTGGAGCCGTCGGAGGTGGGGATCCAGACATTGTCGAGTTTCTTCACGCGGTGAGGAAACGTCTCTTTGATCTTGATCATAGCTATTACCCATGCTTATTGTACTACTGTTTACAGTCTATCCCAATGTGCTGCCGGAGCAGGGCAATCGCATATGAAGGCGCCGTCGAAACATCTGCTCACAGTCCCCATCTTGGGGACGTCGTTCGGCGTGCACATCTGCCATAGCCATGCTCTCTTGGCCGTGGCGCTCTCGAGGACGAAAGCTGTGAGCCCCAGTGCGGCTGTCTTGGCTGCTGGAGATCTGCGGGTCTTGGTCCAAAGAGCATTCATCCTGAGACTTCTTGACCGAGCCTACCCGGGGTCTCCACGGAAGCAAAAACGACTGATCATTGCATCTGGAGGCGACCTTGGATCGCAGAAGCCACCTATCAACCTATTGAGGTCGCTTCTGCCTATCTGGAATGGCCCCTGCGGCGTCGTATGCTCGGTCTTCCTCTGATCGCCTCGCTCCTGCGTGGCCCCTCAGACTATGACCCGGTCTGGGAAATGACAGGCGACCAGACGCCCATTACCGTTGAGAGGACGCAGCGCTGGTAGCTCCTGCCGGCACCGGTCCTCGGCGTAGCGGCAGCGCGGATGGAAAGGACAGCCGGATGGCGGATTGCGCGGGCTTGGGATCTCGCCGGTGAGGATGATGCGATCCTCCCGACCCCGGGCTCGCGGATCTGGGACCGGAATAGCCGACAGCAGTGCCTCTGTATAGGGGTGTCTGGGCGACTCGAAGAGCGCCTCGGCAGCGGCCAGCTCCACGAGCTGTCCCAGGTACATCACCGCCACGCGGTCCGAGATGAAGGCGATCACGTTCAGGTTGTGGGTGATGATGACGTAGGTCAGGTTCAGTCGCTCACGCAGGTCCTTGAGCAGATTCAGCAAGCCGGCCGCCACGGAGACGTCCAGTCCTGCGGTTGGCTCGTCGGCCATGATAATGTCTGGCTCCAGTGCCAGGGCCCGCGCAATGCCCAGACGGCGGGCCTGACCACCCGAGAGCTGATGGGGGTACTTGTCCAGTTGCTCCGGTGCCAGCCCGACCATGGCCAGCAGTTCCTCCGGGTCCTTGCGCTCTGATTTGGCGACGTTGTGGATCACGTAGGGCTCCATCAACAGGGAGGAGGCCTTCATCCTGGGGCTGAGGCTGGAGGTCGGATCCTGGAAGATCATCTGCATCTGGGAGCGCAGAGGACGGACCTCCTTGGCCGGTACTCCGCTGATCTCTTTGTCCAACACGACGATCTTGCCCATCGTGGGATCGGTCAATCTGAGGATGGTACGGGCCAGGGTGGTCTTCCCCGATCCCGACTCCCCGACCAGGCCCAGCGTCTCTCCCCTGCGGATGGCCACATCCACGCCGTGGACGGCTTTCACCGTGGTGACGTCCTGCCCCAGAATCTGTCCCAGCAGCCCGACGTTCTCTCGGAAGTGCTTGTGCAGGCCTTCGGTTCTGATCAGCACGCTCCCCTTCTCCCTGGTCTCGGGCTTGAGCTCCGCTTCGGGCTCAGGTCGCGCTTGATTGACGAAGGAGACCGCGTCAGGGCCGCTCCAGTCTGGCGCGTAGGAGTGGCAGAGCACGTCCTGTCCTTCGACGTTCCAGTACGCCGGCTCGTGGGTGTGGCATATCTGTCGCGCCATCTCGCACCGGGGCGCGAACTTGCAGCCGGCAGGAAGATCACGCAGGCTGGGCACCACCCCGGGGATGGTGCGCAGGCGCCGTCCTCGCATGCTGCGGGACGGGTGGGAGCGCAGCAGCGCCTGGGTGTAGGGATGCTTAGGGGCCTCAAAGATAGGGAGGACGTCGCCGGCCTCCACGATGTTGCCGGCGTACATCACGATCACTCGGTCACAGATCTGGGCGATCACCCCCAGGTCGTGGGTGATGTACAGGAGAGCTGTATCGAAGTCATCGCGCAGCCCGCAGATCAGCTCCAGAATCTGGGCCTCCAAGGTGACGTCCAGCGCGGAGGTCGGTTCGTCCGCTACCAGCAGGCTGGGGTTGGATAGCAGGGCCATGGCGATCATGATCCGCTGCCGCATGCCGCCGGAGAATTGATGCGGGTACTCCTTGATCCGATCACCAGCGTCTGGGATGCCGATACGATCGAGCATCTCCACGGCGCGTTCCCGAAGTGCTTTCTCTGATCTGTCCTCTCCATCGGGGAGATGGGCCCGCTGCGCGTCTAACATCTGCTGTTTGATGCTGAAGACCGGGTTCAGGCTCGTCATAGCGTCTTGGAAGATCATGCACAGGTCGCGGCCGCGGTACTGGCGCATCTGCTCCATGTTCAGCTGGGTGAGATCCTCTCCCCTAAAGAGGATCTGCCCACCGCTGATCTCGCCGTTGGGGGGCAAGAGGCGCATAACGGCCGAGGCGACGGTGCTCTTGCCGCACCCGGACTCACCCACCACACCCACTATCTGGCCCTGTTGGACGTCGAAGCTCGCGTTGTGAATGGCGGTTAGAATGCCCTCCCGCGTATGGTACTTGATCTCTAGGTCTCGTACTTGCAGGATCGGTGTAGCCATTAGAACCCTCGCGTCCCGGACAGGGCCGGATCTAGAACGTCGCGTAGCGTCTCACCGAAGAGGGTGAAGCCCAACGTGGTGATGATCAGCGTCAACCCCGCCCAGGTGATGGGCCACGGCGTTTGGCGAATGAAGTTGAACCCCTCGGCGAGGATGACGCCCCAAGAGGGCGTGGGCGGCCGAACGCCGAGCCCCAGGAACGATAGGCCCGCTTCGAAGGTGATCACCACCGGGAGGTCCATGGCAGCCAGGATGAGGAGGGGAGCGATGATGTTGGGCAAGATGTGGAAGAATAGGATGCGCCCCTGGCTGGCCCCCAGCGACTTCTCCACCTCGACGTAGGGCTCCTGCTTGGTCCGCAGGACCTGCGCCCGGGCGATGCGGGCGTATCCCGGCGTCCACGTCAACCCAATCACGAGCACTACGTTGATCAGGGAGGGCCCCAGAAGGGCCAGGATGGCCAGGGCCAGGATGACGGATGGGAAGGCCTGGATGGAGTCGAAGACTACAAGGGCCACGTCGTCGACGAGCCCACCGGCATAGCCTGCGATCAAGCCTAGCGTCAGGCCAGCAGCGAGAGCGACGGAGACGGCGGGCAGGGCGACACTGAGGGCGATGCGAGCTCCGTAGATCAGCCGCGATAGGAGGTCGCGGCCTAGATGATCGGTCCCCAGTAGGTGAGCCGGAGAAGGCCCTTGCAGCATGCTGGGGATGTCCTGCTCGGCAAAACCATAGGGAGCGACGAGGGGCGCGAAGACGACCATCAGCATGAAGGCCAGGACGATGAAGAACCCCAGGGCGCCCAGGGGCTGTCTGAGCACGTCGCCCAGGATAGGAATGCGGTCGAGAACCTGTTGCAGTCGAGTGGTGCGTCGAGCTTGAAATTCCATGTTACCCTCGTTTCGTTCCTAGTTGAATGCGTGGATCGAGGTAGGTGTAGAGCACATCTGCGAGCAGGTTCGCGGCGACGAACAGGAACGCCACCACCAGTACGCCAGCGCGAACGACCGGGTAGTTGCGGGCCTGGATGGCGTTGTAGATCAGGGTGCCCATGCCCGGTCGGGTGAAGATCAGCTCGACGAAGACGGCCCCCGCCATCAACTTGCCGATGCCCACGCCAAGGACGGCGACCGTGGGAATGATGGCGTTCTTGAGGGCATAGCGGTAGTAGATTTTCCGCTGGGGAATGCCGGCCGCCATCTCCGCCCGGATGTACGTCTGGTTGAGCACCTCCAACAGGCTGGCGCGCACCAGCCGGGCCAGGTAGCCCACCCAGGTGATGGCCAAGGCCGTAGCGGGCAGGATCAGGTGCTTGATGTAGTCCAGCACGTTACCTTGATCGCCCAAGCCGATGGCCGGCATGACCTGCAACTGGACTGCGAAGATGAGGAGCAAGAAGAGGCCCCCGACGTACGAGGGGACGGTGATGAACGAGATCGAGATGATGGCCGTGAATCGATCCAGCCAGGAGTCGAGGTGCGTGGCGGAGTAGACGCCCAGGGGGATGCCGATAACCACCGCCAGGCTCAGGCTCGACCACGCCAGGATCAGGGTGTGAGGCAAGGCAGCTACGACGAGCTCGCTGATGGCTCGGCCGGTGAACAGATCGGTGCCCAGGTCCAGTCGCACCAGGCTCCATAGAGCTAGCCCTATCTGCTGCAGGACGGGCTTGTCCAGGTTCATGGCCGCGCGGATCTTGGCAATGCGTTCCGGGTTTGCTCGCGGCCCCAGGAGGCTCTTAGCTGGGTCCCCGGGCACGATGTGCACCAGCAACGTCAGGTACACCGTCACCAGCACGAGGACGAGTACCGTCATGAGAAGCCGCTTGACCAGATAGGTGCGCATGTGTGCACGCTCCCTTCCTTATGGGTCTGTCTGAACACGCCCTAGGAGAAGACCTGCTGGGGCCTGCAAAAACGTGCAGGCCCCAGCCTTGAGCCGTCGTCGCGACGGTGTCGTTTACCTTACTCGGCGGGCATGAAGAACTCGACCTGAGGCTTCCCGTTAGGGGTGGTGGCGGGTGCGATGTCGGTCCCATAGCCATATACCCGGGCCCCATTCGTGACCCATATGGTGTGGGCCGCCTCATCCCAGAGCTTCTGCATCTCGATGTAGAGCTCGTGCCGCTTCTCTTGATCCAGGGTGACCATAGCCTCCCGGTGCAGCCGATCGTACTCCTCGTTGCACCAGCACATGGCATTCCAGACCCCTACCTGGTCGCAGGTGAACCACATGGTGGCCCAAGCTGGGTCGTTCTGCATCGAGTACCCGCTGACCGCCAGTTCGTTGTTCTCGCAGGCCTGGTCTCCGAACGTGGTGGTCCAGTAGGTGCTGGAGTCCATAGGGTTGAGCTCGACGTTGATGCCTACCTCAGCCAAGTTCTGCTGGATGATCTCGGCCCAGATCCGGTCTTCGGAGGTGTCCTGCAGGTCAAGCCGCACATCAAGCGACTCCAGCCCCGCCTTGGCCAAGTATTCCTTGGCCTTCTCCACGTCGCGCTCATAGCATGGGGCATCCTCCCAGTGTCCCGTGAGCCCCGGTGGGATCAGAGCGCAGGTCCGCTCGACTTTCCCCATATAGGCCGCCTGGATGATGCTCGGCACGTCGATGCCATAGATGATGGCCCAGCGAACGTTGGGGTCCTGGAGCTTGGGATGCGTGACGTTCATTGCGACCCAGCTGTATCGCAGGGAAGGCTTTGACCAGACGTTGAAATCGGGGTTGCCCTCGAAGCGTTCGACGGACTGGAGGCTGATCAACCCGAAGTCCAAGTCCCCGGCCTCAAGGGCCACTTCCCCGGCCTTGTCGTCCTCGATGGGAATCAGATGGATCTCGTCCCAATAGGGCTCCTCGCCCCAGTAGTCCGGGTTTTTCGTCAGGATCACCATCTCCTGAGGTCGCCACTCGCTGAACAGATAGGGACCGGTACCGATGATGTCGGTGGCAAATGCCTCGACGCCGATCTCCTCGACGAAGTCCTTGCAGAGGATGTTGCCGCTGTTGACAGGCATGGTCGAGTTCCACAGCGGCGCGTAAGGCTCCGTGAGGTGGATAATCCCATTGTAGTCGTCGATGATCTCCACGTGGTCCAGGGTCGCCCAGTCGTCGGCATAGTCGGCAGCCAGATCGGGGTCGATGAACCGCTCGTAGGAGAACTTCACGTCCTCGGTGGTCAGCTCGCCATACCCGTTGTGCCACATCACGCCTTCTCGGAGCTTAAAGCGAATCTCCAGCCCGTCCTCTGATTGCTCGATCTCCTCGGCCAGCTGATTGCAGAGCTCGTAAGAGTTCGGGCAGTAACGGACCAGACCGTTCATGACCGCGTTGGAGACGACCTCGTCGTTCTCCGAGATCCGGAAGGCAGGGTCAAGATTCTGGATGTCGCCATACATGCGGACGGTGAGGATCTTCGGTTCCGCCGCTTCCTCGGGCTCCGGCGTGGCGGTGGGGGGTGCCTCGGTGGGCTCTGCCTCTTCCTCCTCGGTTGGCTCGGGCTCGGCCGGTTCGGTCGCCTCGGTGGCGGGCTCCTCCGTCGGTTCCGGGGCCGGGGTGGGCTGCCCGCCGCATCCGGCCAGGAAACTAAGGATGACCAGGGCACTCAGCAGGGACCAGAACAGTCGCTTTCTCATCTTCATTCCTCCTAGGTATAGCGCTACGTCCGATCTAGGTACACTTGTACATACTCAGGATGCAGCTTTGATGTTCGTTCGCGACCTCCCTTCGGGTGGTTCAGCTCTTCCCGCTCACATCAACTCCCGGCGGGCCCGCTCTATGATCTGATCGAGCTGCCGGCTCACGTCGTCGGGCAGAGGCTCCACACGGTGGGTGTTGAGAATATGCTTCGCGTGCGATTTCGCTCTGGCGACAACGCCTGCGGACTCCGAGTCGTCCAGCGTTGACCAAGCGCCGATCCTGGGTATCATGAGAACCCCGTCTCTAACCTGCCTTACCGTGTGTTCCTCTCCCAAGAAGACACCGTCTCTGAGGATGACTTCGCGCATCACGTCGAAGGCCAGCGTATCGTCGTTCACCGCGCATCCACGCATGACGTGCTTCAGAAGCCCGATAATCTCATCGTCGATGACAGCGATCTCGTAGGCTCCTGCCAGGCAACTGTCGGTCGTACCCACGCCGGACAGGATGTCAACCCCTGCAAGAGCCGGCGGGAAGACGTTGGCAAGCCTCTCGTAAGCGAACTGAGGATCAAGCCGCATAGCGCTCGTCGACAGCCCGTACGCGTCGCAAGGTAGACCAATCCGATGGGCGAGTTGAGCGGCACACGCCCCAGTCATTCCTACCTCTGGTCCTCCCCAGGATGATACGGCTGTTCGCAGGTCGATGGGGCTGATGCGAGAACAGTATCCTATAGGGGCGCCGGGACGCGCGGCAGCCGCAATGACCAAACTGGCCAAGACCTCGGCGTGCTGCTGAGTGAGTGCCCCGGCCGTCGTGATGGGGCTGGTGGCGCCCATAATCGGGGCGGGAAGCGGGTAGAAGGGGCTCCCAGACGCGACGACTGCCAGCATGGAAGCTGTGATCTCCGCGCTGAACCTGAGAGGGCTCACGGGGGAGACGCTGATCGTCATCGTGGGGTGGCGTCTGTAGGCTTCCATCCCTCCGCAACAAGCGGCGGCCATCTGAACCAGGTAGTCGACGTGCTCGGGCTTTTCGACGGCGGCCGAAGACACCGGCTTACGAGTGTTTCGCAGCGTCGCCTCCGTGGACGCGATAGGCAGCAGCTGTGGAGGCACGTCCTGGGGTCCGAACAGAGGGACCACGACATCGACGTGAGGAAGGGCGTCGAGGAGACGCGTCATGTCCACGACGTCCTTCAAGGTTGCCGGGCGCCGCTCTCCGCTCTCCAGATCATAGACCGAGGGCGGGCCCCCACCATTGTGGAAACGGAGGCATTGTCCATCGAGGCTGAAGGCCAGAGACCCATCAGCGTTGTAGAAATCCCGGTGCGGCGTGACGTTCTCCAGTGCCCAGTCGACCACGTCTGCCGGGATGTGCGTCCGATCATCCTCAACACGGCAGCCCAACCCGTGAAGCATCTCCTTCGCTGTCGGGTGGTCCAGGTCGATGCCGACCTCGTCGAGAAGTCGATAGGCTGTGCTTTCAATCCTGCCCAGGGCGTCGTCCGACAGAAACTGAAGATCGTTCACATTCTGCATAGGGACCATGTNTAGCAGGTGACCTCGAATGAGAGCGAAGTCAAGCGCGTACTGCCTATCGTGCTGGTCGATGCGACTANGGACCCTTGTGGGTCAAACGACTGACGAAGGAGGTGAGACGTTGCATCAACACCATGGTAGGGGATGTGGTGGTGGAAAGCAAGGTTCAAAAGAGGGATTTCAGGGAGTCAGAAAGTGCTATCTCTGAGGGTGACGACGTACCACAAAAGTGTGAGATGGTGACTGTGACGACGGTAGATGGCGGCCGTCCCGTGGCGAGGCGGGGGACACGGCCATCCGCCGTGAACAGATATGGTGGAGGGCGAGCGCTGGAGGACGCATCCAGCGCTCGCGGACGCTCCGGCGGGGCGCTAGTGGAGCGAGGCCAATCCCTCGCGCAGCGCGTAGAGAGTGGCCTGGGTGCGGTTGGCGACGTGCAGCTTGTCCAAGATGTTGCTGACGTGAGTGCGTACTGTCCACTCGCTGATGACCAGCTCGTCGGCGATTTCCTGGTTGGTCAGACCGCGCGCGACCAGCTTGAGCACCGTTACCTCCCGCTCCGTGAGGGAATGCCCCGGGGGAGATGCACCGGACGGCTCTTGGATCTCCCCAATCAGCTTCAGGGCGATGGAGGGTTGGAGCGGCGCCTCTCCAGCGTGGACGTCGTAGATGGCCTGGAGCAGTTGTGTCGGCGAACTGTCCTTGAGCAGATAGCCAAGCGCCCCGGCCTTGATGGCGGGGAAGACATTGTCCTTTTCTCCATAACTGGTGAGAACTACGATCCTTGCCTCCGGCACGGCCTCTTTGATCTCGCGGATCGCCTCGGTGCCGCCCTTGCGGGGCATGACCAAATCCATCAGAATCACGTCCGGCTGCAGGCTTCTGGCCTGGCTAACGGCCTCGGCGCCGTCGCGGGCCTCTCCCACGAGCAATAGTCCTTCCTCACTGCCGATCAGCGTGCGCAGTCCTTCGCGCACCACTGCGTGATCATCGGCAATGAGCACTCTCACCGGCTCCATGCTTCGCCTCCTCGCTCATCCGCTGGCACCTCTACCCTCACCGTGGTGCCCTGTTCGCGGGCAGAGCGGATCTCGATCGAGCCGCCCAGCTCTTCCGCTCTATGACGTATGTTCGCTAGGCCCATACCGCTGTTGAGCGTGATTGCACCGACGTCAAACCCCTGGCCGTCGTCCTCGATCTCCAGCACGGTCCCCCCGTTCTTGGTGTTGATGCGCACGACGATACTCGTGGCGCGGGCGTGCTTCAGCGCGTTGTTGAGCGCTTCTTGGGTGATGCGGTAGAGGCCCTCCTCGACGGCGTGCGGCAGTTCGAAAAGCTCGTCGGCCAGCAGGCGGCAGCTGATCCCGGCGCGCTTCTCGACCGCCTCTAGCCGCTGGTGTAGCGCGCCCAGCAGCCCCTCCTCCTCCAGCTCTGCCGGCCGCAGCTCGTGGATAAGCAGACGCATTTCCTTAAGCGCCTGCTTGTTTATCTGGCCAATGCGTTCCAGGTAGTCTGAGGTGTGGGCAGTTCCTCCGCTGCGAATCGACCGACGCCACCCCTCGGTGAGAAGGACGACGCTGTAGAGGCACTGGGTGACCGAGTCGTGGAGCTCACGTGCCAGCCGGGTCCGCTCCTCAAGGACGGCCAGCTCCTGGCTGCGCTCGTAGAGCCGCGCATTCTCGATGGCCACCGCGATCTGGTCCCCCAGGCTCTGAATGACCAGCACATCTTCATCGGTGAAGGCATCCACCTCCGAGCTCTGCACGTCCAAGGTGCCGATCACCCGGTCCCCGAGTCGGAGAGGGATCACCAACTCTGACCGGATGTCGGGTAACCTTTCATCGACCAGATAATGCGCATTACGTGTCACGTCGTTCACCATGATGGGTGCCTGAGTCTGTACCACCCGACCGTTGATGCTGCCGGCCCCACGTGGGATGCTGTGGTGCTCGGGCTGCGAACGGCTGCTGCTGGCTCGCAGCACCAATCGGTCGTTCTCCCTGCCTAACAGGAAGATATGTACGTGGTAGTAGCCAAAAGCGTCACGGATCAAATCGACCACTTGGGTCAGCAAGTCGCTTATGTCCAGTATCGACGTGAGTTCTCTGCTCACCTGAGCGCTGGTTGCCATCTGCACAGCACGCCGCTGGAGAGCCTGGTTGGCCGTTCGCAAGGCGCGCGTGCGCTGCTTCACCCGTTCCTCCAGACTGTTGATCAGCTCGCGAAGCTGAGCTGTCATGCTGTTGAAGGCCTCCGCCAGGGCTCCGAGCTCGTCGTCGCGCTCCACCTCCGCCGTGCGGTCCAGGTCGCCGGCGGCGATCTGCGTGGCTGTATTCACCAGGTTGACCAAGGGCCCGGCGATGCTCCGCGTTAGGAGCAGCGAGGCGCCGATGGCGAGAAGCACGGCGATCAGGGCGATGCTGAGGTTAACGGCGAAGATGGTATAGATGGCCCGGAAGCCCTCGGCCAGGTCCTGCTCCGTGCAAAGCACGGCCTGCAGGTCGGGCAAGTAGCGATACACGCCGACCACGTTGACGCCGCGGTAGTCCTTGTAGAGGCCGGTGCTGGTGCTCCCATCCTCCACTGCTGCAGCGATCCCTTCCGACTGTATGGCTTGAGCCTTGCCCTCGCCCTGCCCGTCATCTGTCGTGGGCAAGGAAACACCTTCCAACAGCTCATAGCTGGAGTTGACGAGATAGGCTTTCCCCGTTCTGCCCAGCCCGGTCCTTTCGTCCAGGATCTTACTCAGCGTGCGCACGTCTGACCTGGCCCCTATGACGCCCAGTGGTCGTCCTTGTTCGCCCACCACTGGAATGACCACAATGAGCGACCCCGGATCCGGCAACGTTGAACCGCGCCCCCGCCTTTCGCCGCCATTGAACGGCAGCTGCGTGTGTGGAAGGGCGAGCCCCTTGCGGAAGAAGTCCTGATCGCTGTAGTCCCGGCCCTCGTGTGCAAGATCAGTGGACAGAGCCACGCGCCCCTGGAGATCGACCAGAAAGAGCTCTTGGAGCTGCGGCGACTGTCCGACCAATCCGAGAAAGCGATTACGCACTGCTTTGTTGTAGAAGTCGTAGAACTTGTCGTCCTGCGCTAGATTGAGCACCACGCTGATGCGTTCGAAGGCACAGTCCGTGTTGGAGGCGATGACCAGCTCCTCGTGGAGCGACTGCACGGCGTTGCGGAGCGCCGATTCTTTCAGGGCGGCCACGGACCCCAGCCGATCGATCGCTTGCCGTCGACCGTTGTGATAGCCTACGACTCCCGACCCCATGCTGATGCCGAGCGCCGGCAGGAGGGTCATCAGGACGAAACAGACCAAAAGGCGGGTGCGGATGGTCGCGGTGTTAAGTCCGAGCATAGGTCACCTCAATCCCCTGAGTCCCGATCGGATGCTGTGTCACATTATACCATGCAGATCGGGGTTGCACATACCTTTTCATGCCTGGTAGTTGATCGTCAGTTCGGGAATCTGGCGTGGCTTGACCGTTCCGTAGAAACTGGTTAGCCAAGACGCGTGAGGTCGAGCCAGTGGAGAATTCATCGCAACACCTTCCCCAGCACCTGGTATCTTGGTGTCGGACGGTCGCTCCCAGCACGCTTTCAGGTTTCTCGAGGGAAGGATGCACCATGTCTGGTCGCTGGATCGTGACAAGCTTCCGCTCCAATGGTATACTTAGCGCGTTAGCGCTAGATGAGGAGAAAGGATACTATGACGAAACGGCGAGGTAGACGACGCAGTAGACGAGAGAAGCCCGATCAGCGAGGCCGGGCCGCATCCCGTGCTAGGGACTCAGAGG
>P_1C_Sed_3_UnCtyDRAFT_1000209_pt1 | contig 12213 bp, 10 predicted proteins | sample Pon1CUnioCityCA_FD_10233 | JGI IMG/M metagenome (IMG submission 10233) | reverse complement strand
CAAAGAAGACCGCATCAAACCGCAGGTGGTCTCCACCCAGGTGATCACCCGGGTTGACCCCTACCAGGCACAGCTTCTGAATCGCTTCCGNAAAGGNAGCATGCTCGTTCCGGGTGAGACCTTGCTGGTGGTTGAATGTGCNCCTGCAGCTTACATTAATTTCGCCTGTAATGAGGCTGAGAAGCATGCTTCTATCAAGATCATCCATGTTTCTTCTGTTGGGCGCTTTGGACGAATGTGGCTCTCAGGCACAGAGGCTGAGATCAATAATGCCAAACAGGCCTCGATCAGCGCATTGGAATCTCTTGAAGGCGTGCCGGGGTAAAAATCAGACTTAGAGGAGGTATCTATGCCTAAGAAATTCTATACAGAACGAGATATCGAAGACATGGTTGCGCAGGGTCAGATGTCCCTGGTCGTTAATGACGATGTCATCCTGACGGACCTCGCTTTCGAAAAAGCCAATCGCTTAAATCTAAAATTGATCCAACCCCATCAAAAACCCCCTGGCGCACCGGAAAGACCCTACTTATCGGAACCTGCTGTTGAAAAATCTTCACTTGAATCTAAAACAAAAACCACCAACGCTGATGATGAGGAATTGCGAGAACGCATCCGCAAAGCCGTTAAGGCAAAATTAGGTGACCAGATTGACCCGGTATTATTGGAAACCATCATCACTCGGGTTTTAAATAACGTGGGAGTCAACTAATATGCTCTTTGGTCGCGTCCATGGGACGGCTGTATGTACAATTAAATATCCTGGTATTGAGGGTATCAAATTACTCGTGGTCCAACCCCTCAATAAGTACCTGGAACCCATAGGATCCCTGCAGGTAGCCTGTGATACCGTCGATGCTGGCATCGGCGATATTTGTGTGATGACCCGCTCCCGGGAGGCAGCCTTGGCGATGCCAGAGATCCAATTTGTACCTGTTGACCTGGCACTGGTTGGGATTGTCAACGAATTGGATGTTCGCCCCCATGAGGATTTTGATTATACGCTCCCCAATGGTGAATCGGAGTTCAGCTGAATATGATTATCGGTAAAGTTGTCGGGACAGTGGTTACAACCATCAGCCATCCCCATTATGAAAAACGCCGGCTGCTGGTTGTTCAGCCTATGGTCGGTGAGGGTGATAAGGATGACCCGGATTTCATCGCAGTTGATCACGCGAATGCAGGCGTTGGTGATACAGTATTGGTCAACCGGGAAGGCAACGGTGCCCGACAGGTACTGGAATTACCTGGGGGATCAATTATTTCTGTGATTGTTGGTATTATCGATTCAGTGAAGATTGAACAATAGACAAAAATTTTTTTAGATTATAGAAGAAGGAAACATGGATATTCCAGGTCTGGTCATACAATTAATTGGTGGTGTCGCTGCTGGAAGAAGTATCAAATCAATATCTGAAAAGCTTAGTTCTGGACCGGTTCTGGACATCATTCTTGGCCTGGTAGGGGGTTTTGCCGGTGGGCAATTAGTCAGTTTGATTCCTGGATTGGAAGGAAACGGGGTTGATATCACCAGCGTCCTGATCAATCTCATCAGCGGCGGGATAGGCGGCGGTCTCTTCACAGCTTTAGGAGGCTTGATCAGCCAAACACTTAAAAAATAACGGTCGCCTTCCCAACCATTACATCATTAATTAGGATATTACGCATTCGTGGAACAGGGGCGTAAATAATAAAATGATTTTTTTGAACAGAATAAAAATAGCAAGCTGACACAAGGTTTGAAAGCTTGCTATTTTTACATTTTGATATTTTCTTAAAGTAAAACTCACCCTTTACAGACCGAATTTTAATTTTTATCAACCGTCCGGTAAGATGAAGATCTTGATTTATTCTATGAGATTTGCTGATATTTCTCAGGTACAGGATGTCTTCCGGACCAAACTACCTTCCGAAAATAATCGGGATCCGTATTTCCCTCAGAATTAATCAACAAAATCTCAGAAGAGTTGTCAAGTTCAAGTAAATCTCGTAAATCAGCATATTCTGGCAGCTGCATGATGAACATTAATGCACCCAGGGTGGCAGCACCTGATTCTCCAGAGATTATGAAAGGATCACCTGCTAACGGGACGCCATATACACGCATCCCCTTGGCCGCAACATAATCCGGACATTTAACAAATGCATCAGCAATATCCCAAAGCACATCCCATGCCTGTGGATTGGGATCACCACAGGCAAGACCAGCCATGATGGTATCCAATTCTCCGGCAAAACTGTGGGGTTTGCCATCACCCACCTCAGCAGAAAGATACAGGCAGGCAGCCTTGTCCGGTTCAACGATCACAGATCGCGGCCTTTCCGATCCAAATAATTGTGCATAAAAGCCTAAAGTCGCCGCAGCCAGAGATCCTACACCAGCCTGTACAAAGATATGGCTGGGCTTGATCATCCCCTGAGCAGCAAGTTGTTCCTGGGTTTCAGAGAACATAGTCGTGTACCCCTGCATCACCCAGCGTGGAATGTCGGTATATCCTGGCCATGAGGTATCCGAAATCACCTGCCAGCCGTTTTTCTGTGAATCTTCGTAAACCTGCTCAACGGCATCATCATAGGTGCCGTCAATCACCACTACTTTTGCGCCGTTGCTCTCAATTGCTTTAATTCGCGCTGAAGATGTTTTCGCGTGAACATAAATTACTGACTTAAAACCGAGATTGGTAGCCGCCCAGGCAACGCCGCGCCCGTGATTACCGTCAGTGGCTGCAGCAAAGGTGATATCGCCAAGTTTTTCTCTCACTAGTTTAGCGCCTTCTTCTGAAAAAATATCAAAATCTTCAACCTCCAATGCTTGCTTGAGAAAACAATAAATGGCATAAGATCCCCCCAATCCCTTAAATGAATTGAGACCAAGCCTTGAAGATTCGTCCTTAACCCAGATTCCCCCCAAACCAAGCATCGACGCTAAATTTGGAAGTGCCTTTAATGGACTGATCTTATAAGCAGGAATTTTGCTGTGAAATGAACGTGCCTGGCGAAAGGTCTCTTGCGGAAAAAGCTCTGCAGCTTTCTGGCTTTTATCAATTGTCCTCACCCTTGGATTTGCAATCCACGTTATCGGTTGTGTCATTTTAACATTTATCTCCTTTGAATTAATTGTCAGACAAATAATAACACAATATACGATGTAAACATGCCGATTCGAACCAATTGTGACAAAGCGGGGAAAAAATCATTATCTTTGTTCGATGTAACAGGGTTTTCAGCATCCAATTTGTCAAAAAAAACACAAGGATTTGAGATTAAGGAAAACCAGAATCTTCATTTTTCCAATTCATACAGGATGATTGATCCAATTCTGTTAAAATAAAACTGCCCGGCTGCAGACCGAGCAGTTTTTTTCAATGGATGGATAATTCTTACTAGATAAAAATCACGCCATTAGAGTCATCCGAGGCAGCGAGCATTGAAGCAACACCAACAATTTCAATCCCATCAATCAATTCCTCGCGTCTGATACCCATCAAATCCATGGACATCTGGCATGCCTGGATCACCACACCGTTATCCATTGCTGTTTGAAGCATTTCTGGTAAGGAGTCCACATTCTTTTTCTTCATGATGTTCTTGATCATTGCTGTACCCATCCCTGCCATATTCATCTGGGAAAGTTTTGCCTTTTTTGTACCGCGAGGCATCATCCAACCAAACATTTTTTCAATCAAATTCTTTTTCACCTTTACAGGCTCATTCTTACGCAGCAGGTTCAAACCCCAGAAGGTAAAGAACATGGATGCCTGATGGCCTGAGGCAATCACACCGTTGGCAATTATGAACCCAGCCAGTGCTTTATCCATATCTCCTGAGAACATAACCAATGTTTTGTTCTTTCCCATCGCCCCACCCATCGATTCTTCCCTGGGTGACCCCTTCTGAATTCTCGCCACGATGATCCCATCATCGGTATCCAATGAAAGCAAGCGGTTGCCGGTAGATTTTGCCCAGGCTTCCACATCACTGGTGAAACCATAATCCGTTGCCTGGACTGTGACAATATCGCCCTCATTGACCTCTTTGATCTTGTTATACAACTTGAGGATCGGGCCAGGGCACTGCAGTCCGCAGGCGTCAACAGTCACTTCAGCAGCTACATTCGAATAAGGTGGTATTTCCGTAATCTCTTCACGGCTTGAAATGCTCACATGTTCAAAGACATCAAAATTCGATTGGCGGCCGACCGCATGTGAGTAGGTTTTATATCCGCCGGTCAAGTTGTAAGCATCAAAACCGATCTGGTTCAAAACCCTGGAGGCAAAATAAGACCTTTGCCCGGTCTGGCAGTAAACCAGTACCGGTCGATTCTTGGGAATTTCATTCAACCGCTGCCGGATACTTTGCAAAGGAATATTGACTGAACCATCAATCATCCCCAGTCCTAATTCTTCCGGCAGCCGAACATCAACGATTGCCACCTTATGACGATCAATTTCATTGATCTCGTCCCAATGCATGACTTTAGCATCCCCGCGCAGGACATTGGCAGCTGTGAAACCGACAATATTAACCGGATCTCGGGAAGAACTGTACGGCGGAGCATAGCCCAATTCCAACTCCTCCAGGTCATAGACTTTCAATCCAGCTTGCATGGCAGTCGCAATGACATCGATACGCTTTTCAACGCCCTCAATCCCAACTGCCTGTGCACCATAAATCTTCCCTTCTGGGCTGAACAAAAGTTTAAGAGCCATGGGTGATGCACCCGGGTAATAACCTGCATGATTGGATACGTGTACAATCACATTTTCAAAATCCAGTCCAGCCGTTTCTAATTGGTTTGTGTTCATTCCCACAGATGCCACTGTAAGGTCGAAAACCTTGACAACGGAGGTACCAACCACACCTTTGAAACTGACATCATGTCCTGTAATGTGATCTGCGACCACTCGCCCCTCACGACTGGCTGGACCCGCCAATGCTAATGCTGTTGGTTCACCCGTAATCCTGCTGGTTAATTCTGCAGCATCCCCAACGGCATAGATATCAGTGTCCGAGGTTTGCATATGCTCATTGGTCTTGATCGTTCCGCGAAAGCCCAAATCCAACCCGGCATCCTTTGCTAATTGGTTTTCAGGCCGGACACCAATCGACATTATTACCATTTGTGTGTCCACCGAACGATCACTTGAGAGACGCACCTTTAACCAACTCTTTTCATCACCCTCGGAAATCGCTTTCAGGCCATCTCCTAAAGCCAACCGGATTCTCTTAAAGATCAGATGCTGATGTACCAGTGATGCCATCTCGTAATCAATGGGTGCCATCACCTGGTTGAGCATCTCTATTAATGTCACTTCTACGCCCCGATGGTGAAGATTTTCAGCAATCTCCAAACCAATGAAACCACCACCAACCACCACTGCTCTGGCTGGTTTTTTTTCATCCACGAATGATTTGATTTGATCCATATCTGGCAGGTTGCGCAGGGTGAACACACCCGGCAAATCTACACCAGGCAGCGGCGGTAGAACCGGCGATGCGCCTGGAGAAAGTACCAGCTTATCATAAGTTTCCTCATAAGTGCGACCCGTTTCCAGTTCCTTAATCGTCACTGATTTTTGATCGCGATTAATCTTAAGAACCTCATGGCGTACGCGCGAGTCGATATTTAACATTTCCTTGAGACTCTCAGGGGTTACCACCAATAATCTTTCACGGTCCTGAATCACTTCCCCAATATAATAGGGCATACCACAGTTCGCAAAGGAGATATAAGGCCCCCGTTCAAGCATCACTATTTCAGCTTGCTCATCCATTCGGCGCAGACGCGCAGCTGTACTGGCACCACCTGCCACACCACCAACAATCACTACCTTCATTTCATAACTCCTCTAACTAAATCGGATATGAACCCGATTGTATAATATTTCACAAAGCTGACTTATTTTACCCCATTTATGGAATTTGAAAATACTTTATCTCGTGATAATCCTTTTTAATACGCTACCAATTTGAAATTTCGGACTGCAGTTGATCAATTTCCATCCGGGCGTATTTTAGTTCACCCAGTATTTCCTCAGTCTGGGCTGCCTCAGCCCGTACAAAACGGGAATAGGGCGCGATCGCCTCTTCAATCCGCGCCACGCTGTGGTTCATTTCTTTTTCAAAGGCAGCGCGTAAAGTTGAAATAAGCTTGGTACGTAATTCTTCCAGTCGATCATGCAGTTCTCTTTTAGCCTTGCGCCGGCTGGCGGGGATGATGAAAAACCCCAGCACCGCCACCAGGCTTGCCGTCAGAATCCCGGTCACATCAGCAGCCATGGTAGTCGCTAAAGCCGTTATGATCGTTCCCAATCCAACAGCGCCAATTTCCACGGCTAACGAGGCTGCAACAGCATTCTGGGCGTCAATGGCTATTTTCTGGGTTTCGTATTCTTTATCGTAGGTCTCAACAACCTGTTCCGCATCACGACCGATGGCATCCAACAGCCGGTTGCGATCATAGACGAATTCCGAACCGACGCTGCTCCCAATGATCCGTTCTTTGTGGGCTGATTTACGATCCGCAATATAATCCGTCACCGACTTCCACTGACGTAAATCCGATTCAACCAGCCAGTCGATTAATTCATTCACCTTTTGGTCCACACGCTGGGGAACATTAGCGACAACTTCCTGCTCAAAATCGGTTTGCATACGATCTTTTTTGATTAAATCCAGGACCCGAGCCAACCTGAACCGATCTTCAAAAAATTCATCCCCACGCTGCTCCATCTCCAGAAAGATATTCTCAACCTCGGCCATCCGCAGTTCAAATTCCTTGGCCTTGTCCTTCTGGTAAATTTCCTGCTGCTGATCCACATTTCGCAATAAAGCCAGGTCCTCTTCCAATACCTGACTCCGATCTTTCGCACCCTCGCTGATGTTTTCCACCAGATGGGTGCTGACGCCAAGAGGATTGAGAAATTTCAGCTTGATTTGACTGGTTTGATCCAGAGTGTTTTCGATATAAGCCTCAAGCGGAGCAAACTGACTGGTCTCCCATAAGTCCTCTTCACCCTGTTTTGCACGCAGGGCTAAACGGGCGCTGACTGTAAATATTTCCGGGGCAACTCCCAGGAGATCTCTAGCGTTATCCCTCACAAAATCCTCAACCTGCCGTAATTCATCCTCCTCCTGGAGGATATCCAGTTTGTTGATCACAATCACAACTTTTTTCCCCCAGTTGCGAATATGTTCCATGAAGATGCGTTCACTTTCTGTAAAGGGCCGATCAATCGAGGTAATAAAAAGGACCAGGTCCGCCCTGGGAACAAAATGCCGTGTGAGTTCCTCATGGTAACGGACAATGGCATTTGTCCCGGGAGTATCTACAATACTGACCTGTGACAGCAGATCCACTGGCAGAAAAACCACTTCCTGGTTTTCAGCCACCACTTTGCGGTTGGATTCCTCACCATAGCGGAGGATGTTAATTTTTGAGGTCGTTGGGGTGACGCCTTCCTTTAGCAATTTTTCACCTAGCAAAGCATTAATGACGGCACTCTTGCCAGCATTGAACTCCCCCACCATTACCAATAAGAAAAGATCATCGAGTTGCGCAATTGACTGCCCCAGGGTTTCCAGGGATTCCTGTGAGGTTCCAAAACCAACAAGTTTCACCCGCAGATCATTCAGAAAATCACGTTCCCGTTTTAGAACCTGTTCTTGTTCATGGGTTAATATCTTCATAAGTTTTACTCCTTGACATGATTATAGCACCGTGACCTATAAGGGGCGACTCATGCAAAAGACAAGTAAAATTAGAGAAAAATTCTATGGGAAAATATTGATGAGCAGCTTTTGTTAGAAAACGTTGATGATTAAAACCGATCAAAAAAATTAGAAAAAGTTTCAATTAACTATGGATAATGTACTGATTGAATATAGCAGGAGACTCAAAATTGAAGCACTTAATGTCATTGAGAATCTAAATTTAATGTCTTTTTGGAAAGAGGCAGGCGGAGACCCTTACCTGGTTGGTGCATTGGCTTATGACCTCGCCCTTTTGCCCGACATCGACATTGAAATTTTCTGTGAAATTCCGAGAATTGATGATGGTTTCAGGATACTCAATGTCTGTGCACACCAACCCGGGTGTTTGAGAACACATTTCAGCAATAAACTGGATGAACCCGATCAGGGATATTACTGGCAGGTACGCTACCAACAGCCCAATAGACATCTTTGGAATGTAGACATGTGGTCGATGCGATTTGACCACCCCGGACCTACAAGTCGGGATATGATAAAACCGATGCAGCAGGCTTTGGACAGGGATAAACGGCAAACCATTCTGACATTAAAACATGCTGTCAAAGATGACCCAAATGTGACTTGCCCATCCATTTTTCTTTATCAAGCCGTCTTAGCAGACAGCGTTCACAATTATGATGAGTTGTTGGATTGGTTATCCAAACACTGTGTTGAAGGGATCAATGATTGGCGCAAATGGCTTCCAAATAGAAAACTATCCCAACGCTAAAGGATCTTCCTGGTGATCGCTATCATACCAGGTGAGTTTTATGGTCATTTTATGCCTTATCCCCTTTACAGGTTTCTTCTTTTTATTCACCTTTACATTCAATGATAGATGATTTGGCATATCAAGAACCAGGTCGTTTGGCGTTTGCTTTAAAACAATCTCACCCTCTGCAATCTTCTGACCCAATTCCTGTAAAAATTGGCTTACTTCTTCCTTGGTTCGATAGGTTTTGTGACGAAATAATTTTACTTTTTTTGCCATGTTTTACTCCATTTGATGAATAAAAATCTTTTGGTGGTTAAACTTACAAATCAAAAATATTTTCTAAGAAATTTTATTTTTGAATCATACCATAACAATTCCAGAGAACCCTTAGCTGAGCCCTCACATTCATTCCATTTAATCCATTTAACCACACCTATTCAATTTCGAAGCCCTCTATGTTACTATTAAACCCATGATAACTAAAAAGACCATGAAACCAATGTTAATTTTGATAGCTTTGATGATTATGCTTTCCGCTTGCTATCAGCCTGGTCCTTCTCCTACTCAGCAAGACCTCGGCCAGATTCAGGCTTTGGAACCCAGCCCTACGCCCACAGAATTGGTCCTTCCCACCCCAACACCAACCCGGGCACCTGAGGAATTGGTAGGTGATGGTGAAATGGCAATATTCGCTGGGGATTATGAATTGGCATATGATATTTTTCAGCAAAGCCTGAACCAAAATCCAGACCCGGAAACAGCAGCCCAGGCGCAATATGGTCTCGGTCAGTCATTATATCTCCAGGATGAATTTGGCTTAGCGCTTGATCCTCTGCGGCAGGCAGCAGCGAGTGAGGATNAGGTATTTGCGGCACGGGCAAACTACCTGATGGGAGAAATTTTCACAATCTTGGAACGTACCGATGAAGCACTATCTGCCTATCAAACCTACCTCGAGTTGCGGCCGGGTCTGATAGATACTCATATTTATGAAAAACGGGGTGATATTTATGCCAGCAGGGATGATTACACCCAGGCGATAGAAAGCTATGAGGCAGCCTTTCGGGCTGATCCGGTAAACCAGGTCAATAATTTAGCTGTTAAAATCGCCGTCGCATACGAAAATAACGGCGATATCGATACAGCGTTAACCATGTATCGAGACATTTACAACAATACAGAAAGTGGCTATACGAAGGCAGAGATGGACCTCCGGATTGGACGAATTTACCTGGACCAGGAATCTCCTGAAGAAGCTTATCCTTTTTTCCAGGATGCTGTTAACAACTTCCCCTATACTTTTGATGCTTTTACTGCCCTTGTGACACTCCTGGACGCAGGAGAGGAAGTGAATGAATACCAGCGGGGATTGGTCAATTATTATGCACAAAACTATCCCTTTGCTGTTGAAGCTTTTGACCGTTATCTGTCATCCGGCGCAGAGGTCAATGCAGATGCTGCGCTTTATCACAAAGCTTTAGCTGTCCGGGCTGATGGTGTTCAAACAGGAACCCAAAGATATGAGGAAGCCATTGCCATATGGCAGCAGCTTATTCTTGATTATCCAACAAGCGAGTATTATATCGACGCCTGGCAAGATATTGCCTTTACGCAGTGGGCATACTTGGAACAACACGAAGCAGCAGCCCAAACCTCTCTCACATATGTCGCGCAGCGCCCAGAAACGCCTGATGCGCCGAATTTTCTATTTTTGGCTGGAAGAGCCTATGAACGGGGCGGTTTCCTGGACCAGGCAGCACAAACCTGGGCAAGGGTGGCAGGAGAATATCCAGATTCTGACGAAACTTTTCGGTCCACATATTTTGCGGGCATTGTCCGGGTGCGGCTTGGTGATTGGTCTGGTGCCCAACCCCTATTCGCCAGAGCCCTGGTTCTGACTTCAGAACCAGCTGAGGTTGCTGCTGCCCACCTATGGATAGGGAAATGCCAGGAAGCACTGGGTGATATCAGCGCTGCCCTTGACAGCTGGAAAATTGCACAGACCTCCGATCCCTTTGGTCACTACAGCATAAGAGCTGAGGATTTGCTGCTTGAGCAGGCCCCATTTACACCCCCTCAAAGCTTTGAACTAGATCCCGTTCTCAGTCCATACCGAGCTGATGCTGAAAATTGGCTCCGAGAAACCTTCGGATTGCCGGCAGACACCAACCTTGAAAGCCCTGGATTGCTGGCAGCCGATACACGTTATCAGCAAGGCCTGGAGTTTTGGTCCCTGGGAAATTATCCTGCTGCCAGAGAAGCCTTCGAAGCGATGCGGATTGAATTCGAAAGCGATCCTGCCCAAACTTTCAGACTCATTCCAGCTTTGGTTGAAATCGGTTTGTATCGCTCCGCCTTGGTCGCCACCACCAATTTACTAAAATCAGCTGGACTTCAGGGTGCTGATGCGTTGAGGGCACCGGAATTCTTCTCAAGGATTCGATTCGGCGCTTATTATTTGGATTGGCTGGTGCCAGTTGCAGTCGATGAAGGAATCCATCCTTTGCTTTTGCTCTCAATTATCCGCCAGGAAAGCACCTATGAAGGATTTATTGATTCAGGCGCAGGTGCCAGGGGATTGATGCAGATCATCCCGACCACGGGTGAGCAGTTGGCATCAGAATTGAATTGGCCTGAGGACTATTCTGTTGACGATTTATACCGCCCATATGTGAGCCTGGTTTTTGGGGCAAATTACTTAAAGAAACAGAGAAATTTATTTAATGGGGACCTATTCGCAATGTTGGCAGCCTACAACGGCGGACCAGGCAATACTCTTATTTGGGATGAGCTGGCAGGATCAGAGGATCCAGATTTATTCCTTGAAACAATTCGGATTGAGGAAACCAGAAATTACATTCGATTGATCAATGAGATTTTTGCCGTCTACCGCTGGTTATACGGGAAAAACCAATCAATATTTAATTAATATTTATCCTTTGTGAATTAACCCAAAAAGGTAGGGGCTCAGCATGCTGAACCCCTACTTGCTTTATTTTCAAGAGCAAAAGTTAATAAATCTACAATCTTGCATTCAACCATCTTACAACATCCAACAGCACTTTATCTTTCTCTGGCTCATTAAAGACTTCATGGTATAAGCCGTCATACATCTTAATAACCTTATCCTCAGAGCCAGCCCTGCGGTGAAGCATTTTCGCCCCTTGAGGATTAACCAGACGATCCTCGCTACCCTGAAGAACGATAAATGGAACGTGAATCTTATCGACTTCTTCATTGACGCGCAGAATGGCTTTGAGCAATTCAACACTTAACCTTGCAGTTGTTTTTCCTTTATACACAAGTGGATCATTAATGTAATCATCAACAACTTCAGGATCCCGAGAGATTGCTCGGGGATCAATTCCAGTGATCCCCATCTTTGGAGCAATTATTGAAAAGATCTTTCCAGTAAAGATTGTGAGCTTATTAATATTGTCAGGAACTGTAATCAATGGCGCTGAAATAATGGCACCATTAAATTCATGGGAATGATCAATTAGGTATTCAGATGCAATCAACCCACCCATGCTGTGACCAAGAAGGAACTGGGGCTTTCCAGGCTGCCAGGATTTGACCTTGTTTTTATAGATTGTAAGGGTTTCTGTGAAATCTTCATATTGATGCACAAATTCACGCTCACCATCAGATTTCCCATGACCCAACAAGTCAAATCCATAAATTGCAAATCCCTGGGGGACTAAGTAGTTGACCACGTTATCATATCGTCCAGAATGCTCTCCAAG
>P_1C_Sed_3_UnCtyDRAFT_1000207_pt1 | contig 12241 bp, 11 predicted proteins | sample Pon1CUnioCityCA_FD_10233 | JGI IMG/M metagenome (IMG submission 10233) | reverse complement strand
CAGGCTGTCGAGTTCTACGGAGAGGCCATTGAGGCGCTTGACCTTGCCGGGCGTATCACCCTTTCCAGTATGATGACCGAGATGGGCGGCATCATCGGCCTCATCCCTCCGTCGGAAGAGGTGCTAACCTTCTGCCGCGAGCGTTCAGGCCGCGACGACCTGGCTGCTATGCACGCTGATCCAGATGCCAAGTACGCGCAAGAGATCGCAATCGACATCACAGGATTGGAGCCGCTGATCGCCTGCCCGCCCAAGCCGGACAACGTGAAAACCGTGCGCGAGGTGGCTGGTACCAAGGTAGACTCGGTCTTTATCGGCTCCTGCACCAATGGCCGATTCGAGGATTTCGCCGCCGTAGCGCAGGTAGTAAAGGGCAAGAAGATCGCACAGGGCATGGTGGCCTCGGTCGTGCCTGCCACGCGGGAGGTGTACGCCCAGATGCTGCAGAGCGGTGTGCTCCAGACCCTATTCGACGCTGGCTTTGTCATCAGCAACCCCGGCTGCGGTGGATGCGCCTCGGGGCACATCGGCATGGTAGGCGAGGGCCAGGTTCAGATCTCGACCAGCAACCGGAACTTTGCCGGCAAGCAGGGCCCCGGTCACAATTACCTCGCCAGTCCGGTGACCGCCGCCTGGGCAGCCCTTGCTGGCGAAATTACGGTGCCACAGGCCTAGGAGAGGGAGATGAAAGAGACGAGAATTCGAGGCCGCATCTGGGTTCTGACAACACCCGCCGGTGAGCTATACGATGATATCGATACCGACATGATCTTCCACAATCGCTACCTGCACATCACCGACGTCGGGGAAATGGGCCAGTACGCTCTGGACAACCTCAAGGGCTGGGAGGATTTTGCGCAGAGGGCACAGCCCGGAGACATCCTCCTGGCAGGCGCCAACTTTGGCGCAGGATCCAGCCGCCAGCAAGCAGTGGATTGCTTTCGCGCCCTGGGCATAGGCGCCATCGTGGCGGAGAGTTACGGAGCTATCTACAAGCGGAACGCCATAAACAGTGGCTTTCCCATAGTGGTCCTGCCCGACATGACCCAGATCTGTGAGGAATTCGAGAACGGCAACCAGTTGGAAGTCGATTTTGAGACCGGTAGGATGCTTTTGAACGATGAACAAACCTTCCATGCCGAGCCGTTCTCCAAAGTACAGATGGATATCTACCGTGCCGGCGATCTATTTGCGTACGGGAAGACACTGAGCGAGGCCGAATAGACAAGGGCTCTGCTCGGTTGGCCTAGCTTGTCAGCTCGGCGGATACAATATACAATGACCCACAAAGCACGGCCGTCTGATCCGGCAATCAACGAATCGAGGCGGACTGGCCGTCTACACTATGTCCTGGAAGGAGGTCAAGAATCATGGAGATAGGCGACTATAGTTTTCCGGATGATCTGCTTTACGATCGAGAGCACAACTGGGCCCGAATTGACGGGAACACGGCCACAATCGGTATGACCGATTTCGGCCAGGACCTCGCAGGCGAGATTATCTACGCCGAGACGCCGCTCGTTGGTCGCGAGATCACCTTTGGCGAGCCCTTTGTATCGCTAGAGTCGGGCAAGTGGGTTGGCCGGATCAAGGCCATTGTCACTGGCAAAATCATTGAGGCGAACGAGGAACTCGAATGGGAAGGCACCCTCATCAACGATGATCCCTATGAAGAGGGATGGCTGGCCAAAGTCGAGCTTGGCGCCGAGCCAGAGGGCTTGCTGAAGGCGAATGATCCCGAGTTTGCCGAGTTCATCGCCTCTGAGCGGGAGAAATACGGCAAGTAGTCGACATCGAATCCCCGGGCAGCAAGCCTGGTTCGCCTTGGTGATATCGCTCGCAACCTATTGCTTGTTCCCCGTCTATCTACAGTGGATCGGCGAGACATGAATCTTTATGATCTGGGCCGCGTGCCCTGGCTCGAGTCGCAACTGATCTATCATGCCTTTCCCAGATTGGGGATGGAGGGATTGATCCTGCTTGCCCCGGCAGAGCCCTATGTCTGCATCGGCTACCACCAAGACGCTGAGCAGGAAGTTGATCTGGCCTACTGCCGCGAGCACGATATCCCCGTCTTCCGGCGAGAGGTAGGCGGTGGCGCTGTCTACCTTGACGGGCAGCAGCTCTTCTTTCAACTGATCATTCACAGGGATAATCCCCTTGCTCCAAGGGACAGAGTCGAGTTCTACCGCACTTTCCTGGCACCCGTCGCGCAGAGCTACCAGGACCTGGGGGTCAAGGCGCACCATAGGCCTGTGAACGACATCATCACCGAAGCAGGACGCAAGATCTCGGGCACTGGTGCTGCCGAAATAGATGACTACGCCGTCCTCGTCGGAAATCTCATTGCTGACTTTGACTATGAGACGATGGTCCGAGTACTGCGCGTTCCAGACGCCAAGTTTCGCGACAAGGTGTTCAAGAGCCTGCGCGAGAATCTGACCACCCTCCATCGCGAACTAGGGCAGGCTCCACCCTGGCAGACTATGGTCGACACGCTGGCCCGCAATTTCGAGTCTGTGCTGGGACCCTTGACGCCAGCGGAACTACCAGAGGTAGTGCAGGAAAAGGTTGCCGAATTGGCCCGGACCCACACTACCGAGGAATGGCTCCTCGCACCGCGCAGACGTTTCCGCGAGGACCGCAAGGTCAAAATCGCCGAGGGGGTCGAAGTTGTCCAGCGAGTGCACAAAGCGCCAGGCGGGCTCATCCGGGGCACGGTCGAGACGCAGCATCGGAAGATTGTCGCCGTAGGGCTATCGGGCGACTTTTTCTTCTACCCCGCGGGCAAGCTCGCGGATCTGGAGCAGGCACTGGTTGGAATCAAGATGGCAGAGTTGCAGCATGTTCTCGAGGAGTACTATCACACGAATGCCATCGAATCGCCCGGGGTGACGCCTGAGGACCTCGCCGTTGCCTTGGGTGCAGCAAGCGCACGCTGACACCAACGTCCCTGCCGGTTTGCGGTCTGGCACCAACGACTCGGGGCAGCCATACCACAGCTCACCCGCGGTCTCGCGCGCTAACGCTCAGAGATGTATGTACCAGGCCTTGTGCGGATACCCACTCGTGCCCATCGCGATAGGAGCACAGAAATGACAGAACGGCAGCACATCCTCTATTGGGGAGGCGCGAGCGGGTTCCTGGCTGCCTTGCTCCTCACGGCGATGATGGTATTGGGACTGGCGGCGGGACCCGATTCGACCGAATTGCTCCAACCCACCGATGCAGACCGGGTCTCAGATCTAGTCTCCGAGTACGGTACGGTGGTCAAGGCCAACGTCATCATCGACGACCTGTTTGCCCTGGCCTATACAGGTGCATTCTTTGGACTCGCTGGGCTGGTCTGGACCCGTTCCCGCTGGCTGGCAGGCACAGCCATGGTATTTGCCCTGGCTACCGCCTGCCTGGATTTCGCCGAGAACGCCCGTCTGATGACCATGGCCCTGGGGATCGGTGGGGATACCAATCTGACAGACGACGCGCTGCGCACCCTGAATCTTGTTACCCAGCTAAAGTACTCGGCTAGCCACATGGCGGTCTTTCTTTTCGGCATCGGTCTGTCGCGAAGAGGAGTGCCAAGTTGGAGTCTGAGCATTCTCCTCTTTGCCTTCCCTGTAGTCAGCACCATCGCTTTTGCCTACGAACCGGCAGGTCTTGCCCGCATACTGCTCATGTGGCTGCTGCTAGTTCTTGGAGGCTGGCTGGCCTGGCGGGAATCAAAAACTATGAACGGAGGACACTAAATGGAAACACGACCCTTTGGAAATACAGGCGAATCATTCCCTATCTTGAGTTTTGGCGCCCAGCGCGTAGTGGACGAAGAGGGTTGCTCCGAGGATCAAGCGCTAGAGATCCTCAACACGGCCCTGGATCGGGGCATCCGCTACTTTGACACTGCTTGGATCTACTCCAGTGGCCAATCGGAGGAGCGGGTCGGCTTGGTCGCCAAGCACCGTCGCGACGAGATGTGGATTGCCACCAAGACGTGGGACACTACTCGCGATGGCGCTCGCCGGCAGCTTGAAGAGAGCCTGACTCGGCTGCAGACTGATCATGTGAATGAGTGGCGGCTGCACAACGTCTGGGGCTTTGACCGGCTTGACCAGATGACCGGCAAGGGGGGCGCTCTGGAGGCAGCAATCCAGGCTCGGGAAGAGGGGCTGGTGCACAATATCAGTATCAGTGGGCATACTGACCCCCAGGTGCAGATCGAGGCCCTGCGGCGCTTTCCCTTTGATACGGCACTGGTCGCCGTGTCGGTTCTCGACCACTTTATCTACAGCTTTGCCGAGGAGTTCTTACCGGTGGCGGCGCAAAAGGGCGTGGGCGTAGTGGGCATGAAAGTCTTTGGCTACAAGAAGCTCGCCCATGTTGCCGATCGCGCTCTGCGCTATGCCCTGGGACTACCGCTGACCACCATCATCGCCGGCTGCTCCAAGCTGTCCGAACTCGAAGCTGACCTCGAGGTCGCTGAGAGCTTCACACCGATGACCGGTCCAGAGCGCCTCGAGTTCTTCCGTGACGTGCTGCCCATGGTCGAGCCCCAGAACATGCCCTGGAAGGCCACCGAGTGGGGAGATCCTACCGGGTGGAAGCCTCGACAGGAGCCGGGCGGGCTGGACCTATGGTCGCGATCCTGAATCCTCTGTATCAGCCCGGGCAAAGGACAGTTGCCGCGCCCTGTAGAGCGCAGATGTGCTATCATGGATGAAGGCACGCTACCCATCAATCACAAGCTGAGCATCCCTCTCGCCGAGTTGAGCTTTCGCTACTCACGTAGTAGTGGCCCAGGGGGGCAACACGCGCAAAAGTCGTCCACGCGTGTGGAACTGCTTTTCGACGTGGGCAGTTCGCCCACCCTGACCCAGAAGCAGCGGTCAAGGATTCTGAAGCGGCTGGCTAGCTACATCGACACTGCCGGCGTCCTGCACCTCACCTCTCAGACGGAGCGTAGCCAGCTGCGCAACAAGGAGGAAGTCGTCGCTCGTTTTCAGACTCTGCTGGACGAGGCGCTAAAGCGACGCAAGCGGCGAAAGCCGACCAAACCGACCGCCAAGTCGAAGGAGCGGCGGTTGAAGAAGAAAAAGCAACGAAGCCAAGCCAAAAAGCTGCGGCGCAAGGTGCAGGATACCGAGTGATGATGTTGCCCAAAGCATCATTGCCGGCAATTCTTGTGGCGGGTGCAGCTGTATGGTATAATGGTCAAGATGCGAAGGATCCAGGCCAATGGCGGCTTGAATGACACTGTCACAAAGCGACGCCCTGTCCGGCCAGGGCGTTCTGTGTTTGTGGCAAACCAGATCCCACAGCGAAGCTGCAACACCCGTGCCAGCGTGACTCGGCAAGCGCAATTCTGCGCTGGCAGGCCTGTGTCGATCAGTAGCAGAGGGGAATAGAGATGTATCAAGTTCCGTTCGACAAGGGCGCAATGACCTTTGAGCTGCCTTCCGGCTGGCATGGAACCGTCGCTGAATCAAGGACGAGTCCTCCGATCGAAGACGTGCCCGCTGCCGTGGCTGAGGCAGTAAAGAACCCCATCGGCTCTCCGCCGTTGCGCGAGCTGGCAGGACCAGGTGACACAGCGTGCATCGTTTTCACAGATATCACCCGTGCCAGCCCCGACTACCTGCTAGTGCCACCTGTGCTGGCTGAATTGGAGGCAGCGGGCGTACGCGATGAGGACATCACCCTGCTTTGCGGCATCGGCATGCACCGTCCCAGCACACACGAGGAAAAGATCGTCAAACTGGGTCAGGCCGTAGTCGATCGCTATCGAGTCATCGACAATGAGCCACAGAACTCTGAAGCACTGGTGGATCTGGGCACTACCGAGAGTGGGATCCCACTCTCGGTCAACAAGGTAGCCTACGAGGCCGATCTGCTCATTGCCACAGGCATCGTCGAACCCCATCAATACGCCGGCTACTCGGGTGGGCGCAAGACCCTGGCCGTCGGTGCAGCAGGTGAGGCCATGATCGCCTACACGCACGGTCCAGACATGGTTGACCATCCCGACACGCGTCTGGGCCAGATCGAGTCCAACCCGTTTCATGAGGCTATCACAGAGGCAGCGCGCCGGGCTGGCCTGCAATTTATCATCAATGTGGTGCAGGATGATCAGAAGCGGGTAGTCTGCGTCCGCGCTGGCGAACCGGAGGCGGCCTTTGCGCAGCTAGTTGAGATGGCCAAAGCGATCTACGAGGTGCCCGTGCCGCAGCAGTACGATGTAGCCGTAGCTGGCGTGGGATTTCCAAAGGATGCGAATCTATACCAGGCCAGCCGTGCGGCCAGCTATCTCTTCTTTGCACCAGTGCCTGTGGTTAAGCCAGGTGGCGTGTTTATCGTCCCCGCACCGTGTGGAGAGGGCGCAGGAGATGGAGTGGGTGAGCAGCGATTCCTCAAGGCCATGCAGCAAGCCCCCGATGTGCAAGCGATNTTGGACGATGCCCGCCAGCACGGCTACCCACCGGGCCAGCAGCGTGCCTTTGTCATGGCCAAAGTATTGGAGCAGAACGACGTGATCATCGTTGGAGCGGAGGATCAAGACCTGATCCGCTCGGCGAAATTCCTTTCCGAGCCCACGATGGNCGATGCCCTTCGGGCTGTCAACCAGANACTGGGCAACGATCTGGACGTGCTGATCGTGCCCCACGCCCTGCTGACCTTGCCCATTGTCCAACGTGGTGCACAAGGACAACTATGAGCGAAACACTCTCTGAAACACTTGCATTCCATAGCAGCGAGATGGTAGCCAGCAACGAGCATGCCTCGTGCATACGCTGCGGTCTCTGTCTCGCTACCTGCCCCGTCTACCGGGTCACCCTGCGTGAGACGGACACCCCACGCGGCAAGATCGCCCTCCTTCACGCTGTACAGGAGGGTCGCCTGGATCCGGGCGAGTCCTTTGCCTCCCGGTTCTACGATTGCCTTCTATGTGGGGCATGCGCGAACGTCTGTCCCAGCGGCGTGGAGCTAGAAGAGATCTTGCAGGCCGCCCGGGACGACCTTAGCCAGCACAAACTTCAGCCCGAAGCCCTCGCGCGATTGGGCCGTACCATCTGGGAACACCACAACATCTCGGGCGAGGACAACGCTCACCGGCTGATCTGGACAGAGAATATGCCAGCTCCGCCCCTCGGTGCAGAGCCAAAGGAGACCGCCGATGTCGCCTACTTTGTGGGCTGTGTTGGGTCCTTCTTCCCGCGAAGCTACCGCTTGCCGCAAACCATGGCCCAGCTCCTTGACAAGAGCGGCGCAGACTATGCCTTGCTCGGAGGTGAGGAATGGTGTTGTGGCTACCCCCTTCTCATCAACGGGCAGGTAGATGAAGCTGGCGAATTGATTCAGCATAACCTGGCCAAGGTTCAGGAGATGGGTGCCACCAAAGTCGTCTTTACCTGTCCATCCTGTCTCCACATCTGGCATCGCGTCTACACCAAGGTTGCGGGCGGCAGTCTACCCTTCGAGTTGCTTCACGCCACTGAATATCTCGCAGAACTGGTCGAGGAGGGCAAGCTCGAGTTCGAACCCCAGCGCGCCCAGCGGGTAACCTATCACGACCCGTGCGACCTGGGTCGCAAAGAGGGAATCTTTGAGGCACCGCGCCGCGTGCTGGAGGCCATCCCCGGTATCGAGTTGGTCGAGATGGTCGACAATCGCGCCGACTCACACTGCTGCGGCGGTGGCGGCAACCTGGAAACCTTTGACCCCGATCTCTCCCATGCCGTGTCCGATCGCCGACTCGGGCAGGCACAGGAGATCGAAGCACAGGTCATAGCATCAGCCTGCCAGCAGTGCGAGCGCACCCTGACCGAGGCAGCCCGCCGCAACAGGGTCCGTATTCGCGTTATGGACGTCGCTGAACTGGCCTTGAGAGCCCTCAAAGAATAGAGGAACCTATGCTGAGCGAACAGATACTCGCCGACCTAAAACAGATCACAGGCGAAGAACACGTCCTGACCTCACCCGAAGACCTGATCTGCTACTCGTACGACGGCACCTTTCACGATTCGTTGCCAGAGGCTGTCATCAATCCTGGCACCACCGAGGAGGTCTCGGCTATCCTCGCCCTGTGCAATCGCAAAGGCGTACCCGTAATTGCCAGGGGCATGGCCAGCGGGCTGGCTGCTGCCACCGTACCGGTCGATGGCGGCCTTGTACTAAACCTCGTGCGCATGAACCGCATCCTTGAGCTTGACCGTGCGAATATGATGGTCACGGTCGAGGCAGGCATAATCACCGCTGACCTGCAGGCCCATGTGGAAAAGCTCGGCCTCTTTTACCCGCCCGATCCTTCGAGCATCAAACATTCGACCATCGGAGGCAACATCGCCTGCAATGCTGGGGGGCCCCGTTGCCTCAAGTACGGCATCACTGGTGACTATGTCATGGGCCTTGAGGTGGTTCTCGCCGATGGCCGTGTGTTCCGCACCGGAGGTAAGGCTATCAAGAACGTCACCGGGTACGACCTGACCAGCCTCTTTGTCGGCTCTGAAGGCACGCTCGGTATCATCACCCAAGCAACCCTACGTCTCATCGCCCTCCCAGAGGCCAAGCGCACCGCCAGGGCAGTATTTCCCCATCTCGACGATGCCAGCAAAGCAGTCAATGAAATCCTGTGGGGCGGTGTTGTACCCGCCACCCTTGAGCTCATGGACGAGACGGCGATCAACGCCGTTGAAGACTACCTCCACCTGGGCCTGCCCAGGGAAGCGGAGGCGATGCTGGTCATCGAGACGGACGGCGACCAATCCGACGCTACCCGCGACATGGAGGTAATAGCCAACATCTGCCGCAATGGGGGCGCCAGCGAATTCCGGGTGGCCGAGAATCAGGAACAGAGCGATGAGCTGTGGCGTGCGCGACGCAGCATCTCGGGTTCTCTCGGGCGCAAGCGACCCAACAAACTTGGCGAGGATATCTCTGTGCCACGGAGCGCCATACCTGATACCATCAAGGGCATCAAAGAGATCTCCCGGCAGCGGGACCTGCCAATCGTGATTTTCGGTCATGCTGGTGACGGCAACCTTCATCCCAACATCCTATTTGACAAGAACGACGAGGAGGAATGGGAGCGTGTGCAGGCAGCCATAGGAGACCTCTTTGCCCTGTCGGTTAGCGTCGGCGGCACGCTATCCGGTGAGCACGGTGTAGGGACCCTCAAGAAGCCTTACCTTGAGAGCGACCTCGGCCCCATTGCCATTGACGTCATGCGCTCTATTCGCCAGGCCCTCGATCCCAAAGGTATTCTGAATCCCGGCAAGATTTTCGATATGGTTGACAACGCTGACAACCAGTAGACTAGCCAAGGGAGGCTATCCATGGACTTTGCAACAGAAGTAAAGCGCCTGCTAGACGGGCATCCCGATGTGCTGGACAATCCTTCCCGTGAGCTCATGATCCAGGAGGGAGTAGCTAATCGTGAAGGCATCGTGAGCGCCACTGGGGCTCTGGCCACATGGACTCCGTGCGAGTCCACCGGTCGAAGTCCCAAAGACACCTACATTGTCCGTCACAAAGAGAGCGAGTCCAATATCGACTGGGATTCGCCCAACAACATCCCCCTGGATCCCGAGACTTTTGACATGATCATAAGTGATGCGCTCCAGATCTTGTCAGCCAAGAAACGGATCTACGCGACCGATCGGGTTCTCGCGGCTGATACCGCATATGCGCTGCCAGTCAAGACGGTCAGCGATTGGGCGCTGACCGCGCTGTTCACCGACAATATGTTCCGACCAGTGCCGGATGACATCGAGCGCAGCGTCTTTGCCAAACGCCCCTTCAACCTACTGGTCGTGCCGTACGACAAGCTGGATCGCGACAAGTACGCTGGCCGGCTTCGCAAACTGCCGAACGGACAGACCTCGGACATGGCCGTGGCGATGGACTTTGACCGGCAATTGGGTGTTGTGTACGGGTCGGCGTACGGCGGCAGCGTCAAAAAGCTGATGTTCACCGTTATGAACTACATGCTCCCTGGCGAAGGCATACTGCCCCTGCACTGCTCGGCCAATGAAGGTCCAAACGGCGACACGGCGCTGCTGCTGGGACTCTCGGGCACCGGCAAGACGAGCCTCTCAGCCGATCCCCGCCGAGCGCTACTGGGAGACGACGAGCACGGCTGGAGTGACAACGGCATCGCCAACTTTGAGAATGGATGCTATGCCAAGCTGATCAACCTCCATCCGGGCAAAGAACCCGAAATCTGGAACGCAGTCTTTCACAAAGCATCCTATTTGGAACACGGCGCCGTGGTTGAAAACTGCATGATGTACCCCTGGGGCGTCTTTGACGTGGACGATGAGCGTTACACGCCCAACTCGAGAGCATCGTACCCTTTGCAGTTTCTGACCAATTTCAAGCCCTCGTCCGTGGCGGGCCATCCCCAGACCATCCTGTTCCTGGCTGCCGACGCCAATGGCATCCTTCCGCCGGTGTCCAGACTGAGCCCCGAGCAAGCTATGCTTTGGTTCCTGATGGGTTACACCAGCAAGCTGGCCGGCACCGAGACGGGCATTGTGGACCCAGTCAGTACCTTCTCGCGGTTCTTCGGAGAGCCCTTTATGCCGCGAAATCCCGATGTCTACGCCTCAATGCTGGGCGAGCGCATGAAGAAACATGGCTCCCAGGTCTATCTGGTCAATACGGGCTGGAGCGGCGGCCCGTTTGGCATCGGTGCGCGCATGGACATCGAGATTACCCGTTCCATCGTCGACTGCGCGCTAAGGGGTGTGCTGGGAGAGGTCGAATATGATGAAGACCCGCTCTTCCACATCCAAGTTCCTCGCTCCTGCCCGCACGTACCGACCGAGATCATTAACCCGCGCAATACGTGGGAAGACAAGGATGCCTTTGATGACCGGGCCCGGAAACTCGCTGCTGATTTCAGCGCGCACTTTGACAGGGCCTATGGGGACAAGGGAATCGATCCAGACGTCGTAAGCCAGTGCCCGGGGAAATAGGCTGGCGCAAGCCTATGTAGATCGCTGAAGCTGAGACAGCCAAGCGGGATGCTCCAACGACGAGCATCCCGCTTTTGGGTTCTCTCGCAGGCCAGTGTCCGAAAATGCCTTGACCGCGGTCCGGTTTTGGAGTAGAATGCCCGCGCGGCTTTGGCGGGGCAATCCGATGTATGAGACCCCATTACGCTATGCTGCAATAGCTTTGAGGGTATGCTATGGTCACCGTAATCTACCGCGACAAGACCTGGGAGGTCAAGCCAGGAAGCAGCGTGCGTCACATTGTAGACAAGGCGGGGCTGAATCCCGAGTCCATACTGGCCGTACGTGACGGAAAACTGATCAACGAGGAAACGATCACCCAGAATGGGGACACGATCAAGCTCGTAACGGTGGTTTCAGGAGGCTAGGGGCAGGTTGAAATGTAGCAGGTGTGGGGGCACAGCCGTCATCAACATGCGCCAGCATCGGCTGCGTCTATGTGGAAAGCATTTTGTCGAGTGGTTCACATCGATGACGCAGCGAACCATTGAAAAGCACGAGATGTTTGGCCAAACCGACAGGGTGCTGGTAGCAGTGTCAGGAGGCAAGGATAGCCTGGCGCTCTGGGATGTGCTTCTCAGGCTGGGATATGAGGCACAGGGACTCTATATCAGCTTGGGAATCGATGGGGAAATCGGCTACTCGGACTCGTCGCTGCACATGTGCCACCAATTCGTATCCGAACATCACCCTGAGGCTACCCTGCATGTAGTGGATATCGAGGATGAGTACGGTCAGTCTATCCCTACGCTGGCGCGCACAAAGCAGCGAGGGCGTGGAAAACCCTGCTCGGTGTGCGGTCTGGTCAAGCGGCACGTCATGAATCGCGTCGCCCGAGATGGAGACTTTGCCGCCATAGCCACAGGTCACAACTTGGACGACGAGGTCGCTGTCCTGATGCAGAACACACTCCACTGGCAGACAGGGTATCTGGCACGCCAGGCTCCGGTTCTCAAAGAGAGGGAGGGCCTGGCGCGCAAGGTCAAGCCCCTCGTCCGCATCTACGAGCGCGAGGCAGCGGCCTATACCCTCATCCGGGGCATCGAGTACATCTACGACGAATGCCCCTATGCCAAGGGCTCAACCACCAACTTTTACAAGGGATTGCTAAACCAGCTGGAGCGGAAATCGTCGGGGGCCAAACAGCAATTCTACCTCCAGTTCCTGCAAGCCCGTACCAGCGGCGCCGTTTCCTTTGCCAAGGAGCGAGATGCCGAGCTACATCCTTGCAGGCA
>P_1C_Sed_3_UnCtyDRAFT_1000206_pt1 | contig 12245 bp, 6 predicted proteins | sample Pon1CUnioCityCA_FD_10233 | JGI IMG/M metagenome (IMG submission 10233) | reverse complement strand
GTTGTCAGTTCAGATCGCCAGGTTCAGCAAGCAGCCCGAGCGGCTCATGCCAGGGTGATGACATCCGATGCTTTTGCTGCGGAATGGAAAACCCTAATTTCAGAGGAACCGTCCCTGGATATTCGTAACCGACCCCTTTCTGAACAAGAACTGGCAGAATGGGAAGCTCTGTTTAAAGAAAGGGGGCAAGGGAAAAATACTAAATATAACAAATAAGGTCTAATTAGTAAACTCTAATTTCTTTTTAATTAATTTCATCAACAAATCCAGTAAACTATATTCAAAGACACAGAATTTTATTGGTATTTGATGTGTCTTCCACCCATCATACTGATGTGAGGTTACATTTTCAGATGAAGGTGGTTTCCTCCCTGAAGATTGCCTGGCATGTCCCCCCCATGCCAGGCAATTGTTTTTATAGCTTTGATAATATAGGATATTCATTTAAAATAAGACTGAATAAGGAGGACGAATGTTGAAGAAACGAGCAAAATTTATCATATTGTCTTTGATAACAGGAATGTTACTGCTTGCATGCAGTTTGCCAACATGGCTGGCGTCCGAAATATCAGAAATTATCACGCCCTATTTGCCTACATCAACTGAAACTGCTCAACCTGCACCAAGCGCAACTTTTCAACCTGTAACCACTGATACAGATCAACCTTTACCCACCCATACAGATGATCCTACCCCTACACCAACGGAAGACCCCGAACCCGTTCAATTAATTGACCGAACATATTTTGAAGAATCGGAAGATCCCAGGTACGAGATTGATGGTGTTTGGCCAAACCTTGAGGGTCCTGAAGATGCTGTTTCACCGTTCAACGCTGAAAGTGACCGGTTGACCAGTGAAAATAGGGAAGATTTCCTCATGGTTGTTGGCGAGCGTGCCCTGGAATCCGAGGGCTCAGGTGAAGCACCCCTCAGTACCCTGACATTTAATTATGACCTGGCTTATTCTGACCAATACATTTTCAGCATCCACCAGGTTTTTGATCAGTATATCGCGCTTTCAGCTCATCCCTTCTCCTTTTCTTATTCATTGAATTATGATGCCCAGGTGGGGGAATTTATCCAGCTGGCTGATCTTTTCCTGCCCAGCGTTGATCCTATTGAACAGCTTGAGGTTCATATTGATCCTGTGCTCGTCGATCGCGATTTTGGATATACGGTGGGGACGGCTGGCGAGGTTATGGCTGAGAGAGAAAATTGGAACCTGCTACCAGAAGGATTACGAATAAATTTTGATGTTTACGAGGTGGCACCTTATGCAGCAGGTCCGCAGTATGTGTTAATTCCCTGGGAGGATCTTGCAGGGATCATAAATCCTGATAGTGCGGCAGGGACATTTATTGAATAAATTTCAATTAAGTACTCAGGATAATACTTGTGCATAATTCAACTTAAAAAATTAGTATATATTTAGGAAATGATGACAAAAATAGAACCTCAATATTCCGAAAAAACTTTACTAGCTGTCCTGGCACATCCCGATGATGAAACCTTTGGGATGGGCGGCACCCTTGCTCTTTATTCACAAAAAGGGGTGCGTATTCATTTAATCTGTGCAACCCGGGGTGAAGTTGGGGAAATCGACCCGGAATATAAGACGCGGATAAAAAGTGCCTCCTGTTTGAGAACGCAGGAATTGCGTTGTGCTGCAGAGATTCTTGGAATTGATGAACTTCATTTCCTGAATTATCGGGATTCCGGTATGCCTGGTTCAGAAGCAAACGATCATCCCAAAGCGCTCGCTGCCCAACCCGTTGAAAAAGTTGCCCGGGAGGTTGCCCACCTGATGCGACAGATCAAACCAGATGTGGTAATCACCTTTGATCCGATTGGAGGTTACAGACACCCGGATCATATCGCCATACAAAAAGCAACTGTTCAGGCATTTGATCTGGTCTCTGATATAAGTTTTGTCGATTCTGAGGGTCTTCCGCCGTTTCAGCCTGGAAAATTATTTTTTCACACGATCAACCGCAGCTTTTTACGGGCTATGGTATGGGTATTGCGGTTGATTGGAAAGGATCCCCACCAATTTGGCCAGAATAAGGATATTGACCTGGTTTCGATCGCCGAGGTTGATTTTCCTACCCATGCCAAAATTGATTATCGTTCCGTCAAGGATATTCGCCAGGAAGCGACAAAGTGCCACGCCAGTCAAGGCGGCATGGAGATGAATAAAGGTTTCCGGGGGTTTGTGACCCGGCTGTTTGGCGGCCACAATGAGACCTTTATGCAGGCATACCCGGAACCTCAAGAAGGTGCTGGGGTGAAACGGGATTTGTTTGAGTAAAGAAGGTGAGTAGTGAGTGGATAATGGTAATGGGGATCAGCTATTAGATATCAGGTATTGGTGTGTCGTGTGTCGTCCTGAAATGTGTCTACAAGATGTCGTAGATAATGAGTAATTAAATGGGGTTCAAAGCTTGACACTTATCCGAAACCCAAAATCCCTCGCCCCCAACGGGGGAGAGGCTAGGTGAGGGGGCTTCAAATTTCAAAGGTAAAAAAATCGGCCTGAAGGCCTCACTCGAAAGGTTTCTTGATTATTAAAATTTGATGGAAAATAAAAACAGACCCAAAGATATTTGAATCCCTGGGTCTGTTGAAACTAAATCGAATTAGGTTATACAGACTGCTTTTCTGTTTCCGCTATGTGAGAGATAACCTCAAATGCCAAACCATCAGGTCCCCTGGTGACCTTTATGGTATCACCATCGGTGACCTCGCCGCTGACGACCTTGAGGGCAAGGGGATCCTGTACCATACGTTGAATGGTTCGCTTGAGGGGACGTGCGCCGAAATCAGGATCATATCCTTCTTCTGCAAGATATTCCCGCGCTTCCTCATCAACGATCAGAGTCAGATTGCGTTCCTCCATTAATCTTCCCACACGTTCCAGCTGAATATCAACGATCTTAGCCAGGTCTGCTTTAGTAAGGGGCGTGAAGACCACAATCTCGTCCACCCGGTTGAGGAATTCCGGTCGGAAGTGTGCCTGTAATAATCGATTAATTTGATCTCTTGAAACCTCTTTGATCTGGCTTTCATTCTCCACGGAACTCATCCATAATTCGCTCCCGAGGTTGCTGGTCATGATGACCACTGTATTTCGGAAGTCCACGGTGCGCCCCTGTCCATCCGTTAGACGACCGTCATCCAATAGCTGTAATAACGCGTTGAAGACTTCTTTATGTGCCTTTTCAATTTCATCAAACAATACGACGCTGTATGGACGGCGGCGAACAGCTTCTGTGAGTTGACCGCCTTCCTCAAAACCAACATATCCGGGGGGTGCACCAAATAACCGACTGACAGTGTGTTTTTCCTGGTATTCGCTCATATCGATGCGAACCATCGCATTTTCATCATTAAACAGGAATTCTGCAAGGGCTCTAGCCAATTCCGTTTTTCCTACACCAGTCGGACCCAGGAAGATGAAGGACCCGATGGGACGATTGGGGTCCTGCAAGCCTGCTCGGGCTCGTCGAACCGCATTAGAGACCACGTCGACTGCTTCTTCCTGGCCCACTATTCGCTGATGGAGACGTTCTTCCATGTGCATTAGCTTCTGCATCTCGCCCTCTAACAGTCGAGAAACCGGGATGCCCGTCCAATTTGCGACTACTTCGGCAATTTCTTCAGAATCGACTTCTTCTTTTAATAAAGGTGAGTTTTCCTGGATTTCTTTAAGCCGAATTTCTGCGTTTTGCAGTTTAGCCCTGAGTTCATTCAATGTGCCATAGCGTAACCGGGCAGCTTTTTCAAGATCAGCGTGTCGTTCAGCCTGGTCAATTTGAATTTCCGTTTGATCGATCTCTTCTTTGAGATCACGGATTTCCTGGATGGCTTCTTTTTCTACCTGCCAGCGTGTGTGTAATTCACTAGCGCGTTCCTGGAGATCTGCCAGCTCTTTCTCGATGTTTTCAAGGCGTTCTTTGGATGCTTTATCCTTTTCCTTTTGTAAAGCCTGACGTTCAATCTCAAGCTGCATGATGGCACGATCTACTTCATCCAATGCCTGGGGTTTGGAGTCGATCTCGGTCCTGAGCCGGGCTGCTGCTTCGTCGATCAGGTCGATGGCTTTATCAGGTAAGTGCCTGTCGGTGATATACCGGTTAGATAATGTCGCTGCGGCAATCACAGCCGGATCCGTGATCCGCACACCATGATGCACCTCGTAGCGCTGCTTTAATCCCCGGAGGATGCTGATGGTGTCTTCAACCGATGGCTCATTCACAAAAACGGGTTGGAAGCGCCTTTCAAGTGCCGCATCTTTTTCAATATGTTTTCGATATTCATCCAATGTTGTTGCCCCAATCATATGGAGTTCGCCGCGTGCCAGCATGGGTTTGAGCATATTTCCTGCATCAACAGCTCCTTCAGCAGCACCAGCACCGACAACAGTGTGCATTTCGTCAACAAACAGCAGTATTTCACCTGCAGAATCAGCGATTTCTTTGAGAACCGCCTTCAGCCGTTCTTCAAATTCACCGCGATACTTCGCGCCGGCAATTAATGACCCAATGTCCAGGGCGATGATCTTCTTATTCTTCAATCCTTCCGGCACATCACCATTAACGATCCGCTGAGCAAGTCCCTCTACGATTGCCGTCTTTCCGACGCCTGGTTCACCAATCAGTGCAGGGTTGTTTTTTGTTCGGCGTGAAAGGATCTGGATAATTCTACGGATTTCCTCATCACGACCGATGACAGGGTCAAGTTTACCTGTACGCGCCAGGGATGTGAGATCACGTCCATACTTTGCTAATGCTTCATAGGTCGATTCTGGCGTTTGGCTGGTAACGCGCTGGGATCCCCGCACTTCTTTTAATGCTTTCAGGATCGCATCTTTGGTCAAGCCGTAATTTGAAAGCCGCTTACCTTCAGTACTTTCAGTTAACCCCAGCAAAAGGTGTTCTGTTGATATGTAGTCATCCGACATACCTTTAGCGTATCGTTCTGCGGCATTTGTAACATCAACGGTTGTTCTTGCCATACCAGGCTGACCGGTTCCGCCACCATAAACCTTAGGTTTCTTTTCCAGTTCGTTATTAATTTCTTCATGGAGCGCAGCAGGACTGCCTGCAACCTTGGTAACAATAGCAGGTACCACGCCCTGATCCTGGTCCAACAAAGCCATGAGAAGGTGAGCAGGTTCGATTGTCTGATGATTTAAATCTGACGCAAGCTGCTGAGATTGGATCAGCGCCTGCTGTGCTTTTTGTGTAAATTTATTTAAGTCCATAAGCTCTCTCTCCGATTGATGCATTATGTTCACGAATCACGCTGAAAAATTAACATGCGTTGCGTGATTTCTTTCAATGTTAATTTTATTGAGCGACTGTCTGAGAAATGTTAAAAAAGTGTCAGAATGATGCTAACAAAATTACGGCGTTGCAGTTAGTTTAGAGCACATAAGCCCTTTTTCAGATTATGTTTACAGGTCTTTGAGTAAATAAGTCAAAAATGAAAAAGATAACCCCTTACTTCAATAGAATGTTTGACATCAATTGAAAAAATCATTAAACTAATACTATAATTAAAAATAATCATCTGGCATGATTTCTTATTCGAAATGACAAAAGGAGACTCAATGGCCGCCCAACCTTATGAATTAAAGATGCGTTCAGGACCTAATCCAGGAATGTCCTACCCGCTGGAACAGGAAGAGATTCTTTTGGGACGGGATCTTGGAAATGATATCACCATTGGCGATCCCGAAGTCTCACGCAGGCATGCCCGATTTTTTATGCAGGATGATGACATTTACGTGGAAGATTTGGGCTCAACGAATGGTACATTCCTCAATGGTGAACGAATTTCCAGTCCAAAACAGTTGAGAGTTGGGGATGTAATTACTTTAGGTGAAAATGTGGTTTTGGTTTTTGAAAAACCAGAAGTTGATTTGGATGCAACCATGGTTTCACCCCAGCCTCCTCAAAAAGAGGTTATGCCTGAAGCACAGCCGCCGCAGTACCGGGAAGTCAAGCAGCCGGAGTATGAATCTGTGTCGGAACCCGCTCTATATGAGGAAGCAGGCTCTCCAGAAGAATCTCTTCGCCCGGTGAAGGGAGAGAAATCAGGAATGCCCACATGGTTGATTATATTGATCATCGCAATTGTCATCCTTGCTTGTGTTATTGCGGTGACGTTATATTTCATGCCGGCATCCTGGTGGTGTGCAATTACATTTGACATGCTTGAAGGTTGTCCCGTACCATAAAAAAAAATTAACAAGAAATCCCGGAGTAATTTCCGGGATTTTTGTATTTAATGGGGTTGTCGATTGAAATATGTCTGGGTTAAAAACAGAATGATTTTCCAAATTATCAGTTGTTAGAAAAAAGTATCAAGGATATGTACGGATGTAAAAAGAATGGGGCAGGGGCCAGCCCAGATTGTAATGGGATGGATTTCCTTCTGAGTTTTCGATGGTATCCAGGTATTTATCAATGGTATCAAGATGGTTTTCAATCTGTTTATAATTGTGCGTTGGAAAAGCCTGTTGAATTTCTATTAAATAATTCTCTATCAGGATATTCAAAGGGGCTTTTTCCCTATTGTTATAATCCCCGGTCATACCCATCTCCAGCATCTTGTCAATCGGCGGCCACCAGGCAGTTCTAAAGTGGGCGCTGGGTATCACCGCAGTTTGATATCGCCGGATGGTATCATAGACTTCGATGGTCAGCGCCACATCAGATAAGACTTTATCGTCGATTTCAAATGAATTCAGGTAAGTTGTGAAGTCATTTTCAAACTGCCAGAGATCCTTTCCTGTTTTTCCCTCAAGTGCCTCTGATAGGGTTGCAGAACTAGTTCCTGCTTCTTCAAGGTTGAAATAGAATTCTAAAAATTCCTCCCACCCCCACATCTCTGTCATGTAAGCAACCAGAGCTGCCCCCTCCATATAAGCAATTTCATGCTGAGCATTATAAAACTCATCCGCAAGCTCCTCCAATGGGATGTATTCTCCAAGTTCGAGCAAAGCCGATGCCCGAAGGAGTGGGTCACCTTCCCGGTAATGACCGCCGCTGAGATAAACGGCAATGCCTTCCGAAAGGATAGGAGGTCTTGGGCCTTCGTTGTTGAGTTCTCGATCCATTACATGGACCATTTCGTGATGGGTGATCGTTTCAAAGGAGCTGCCAACCCAGTTCCGATCGGTATATGTCACCACGGCAAACTCTGTAGCAAAACCGCCATGTCCGATAATTGCAGGGACAAGCACCAAATCTATTTTACCTTCAAGAGGGTTGTCATCTGGAATGCCTGCAGGAAAAAACTGGTTCAAAGCATGATTGGCTGTTTCTTCAATGGTTTCTTCTATTTGAAAAATATCCTGAGCAGCATCTGTACCCTCAATATAGTAGACCTTACCCCATTGCATATCAATAGAAGCCCATTCTGGTTCTGCAACCTTTATTGGCGGAAGTAAATAAATGCCCTTCTGCCAGGAGCGTTCGAGCTCGGGTATATCGAATGTAAATTCAATGAAACCGGATTGGTATGAGCTTGTATCGAGGATCCAATACAAATTTGCTTGGTTACCATACTGACTGAATCTCGTAGTGCTAAGAATTACTCCTGGCTGATCACTTAATGAGATTTGGATCTCCTTACCTCGTATTTCACCTGGTCCAGTGTAAGTCACCCGGGCACTGATTACATCGCCAACATGGAAGGGGGCGACTGGGAAAAACTCAATCTCAAAATCCTGGGGTTCTTCCGTGGCATAAACTTTTGGCTGCGATCTGGGCGTCAAAGGATTCATTGGACTTGAAGAAAAAAGCAAGCCCAGGATGGAAGAGAAAATTAGTAGTATTCGCATTAACATAAATCAAATTTTACTCGAGTAAGGTTAATGTTATATATGTGTCACAGCCCAAGCTCTTCATTTGCCGCCTGTGCTATAATGACAAATTGTGATTTATAAGAAAGCTGTATCAATCAAGGTGAAGAAAATTTATGTTTAAGAAAATAGCGCAACTTTTTGGCGGGGATCCCCATCAGAAAAAAGTTGATTCATTAAGAGAAATTGTCGATCAAATCAATATGCTGGAGGACTCTTATGAGAAACTCAGCGATGATGCCCTGGCTGAAAAAACAGACGAATTCAAAGCCCGTCTAATGCAAGGGGAAACTTTGGATGATTTGCTAGTTGAAGCCTTTGCTGCAGTGCGTGAAGCAAGCAAGCGAATTTTGGGTCAGAGGCACTATGATGTGCAGTTGATCACCGGCATTACGCTGCACCGAGGTGAAATTGCAGAGATGAAAACCGGTGAAGGGAAGACTCTTGCAGCGACTTTGCCGTTGTATCTGAATGCTCTGACCGGTCGAGGTGCCCATCTTGTGACGGTGAATGATTACCTTGCAAGGAGGGATGGCCGCTGGATGGGTGCGATTTACCGGGCACTTGGTTTGTCTGTTGGTATTCTGCAGATGGCTGCCAGGACAGAGCATGGACGAAAAGCTTTTATTTACGACCCTTCAGAACGTTCACCGATTGAAGAGCAGGATCAGCTGCGAATGGTCGACCGCGGACTGGCTTACCAGGCGGATATCACTTACGGTACCAATAATGAATTTGGTTTTGACTATCTTCGTGATAACCTCGCTAAGAGTAAGAATGCACGTGTCCAGCGAGGTCACTACTACGCCATCATTGACGAGGTCGATAACATCCTGATTGATGAAGCCAGGACGCCATTAATTATCTCTGGTCCTTCCCATGAAGATTCTGACTGGTACATCCGTATGGCTCGTGTTGTGAAGCAGTTGGTGCCGGAGGACTATGAGGTTAGCGAGAAAGATCGAACCGTTACCCTTTCAGAAATTGGTCTGGCGCATGTTGAAGAATTACTCGATATGCCCTTACGTGACCCGGAGCGGCCTGAGGATATCACCCCGGAGCAGGCCAGGGTTCTTGGTTTCTTGGAACAGGCTTTAAGGGCAGAGTTTCTATTCCATCGCAACAAAGAATACATCGTCCAGGACGGTGAGGTAATTATTGTTGATGAATTTACCGGCCGATTGATGCCGGGTCGCCGTTGGTCAGATGGATTGCACCAGGCTGTTGAAGCCAAAGAAAATGTTAAAGTCCAGGCTGAAAATGTCACCTATGCGACAATCACAATTCAGAATTATTTCAGATTGTATGAAAAGCTTGCGGGGATGACCGGTACAGCCCTGACAGAGGCTGAAGAGTTTTATAAAATTTATACTTTGGATGTGCTGCCGATCCCAACGCACCTTGAATACCGTGCGATGGGGGAGGATCCTGATCTGATTGAAGCTGAGGATAAGGATGATTATGGTTATAAGTACACCTATTATTATCAGCCGGAAGATGACGGCCATCAGCCTATATTTTGGAAGCGGAAAGACTACCCGGATATTGTCTACCGAAGTGTTGAGGCAAAACTGCGGGCAATTGTCAAAGAGATCATTTACTATCATGTGGTTGGTCGTCCCCAATTGGTGGGCACAACATCTGTGGAAAATTCTGAACATCTCTCCGAGCGTTTGAATGCATCAAATGTTCGAAGACTGTTGGAAGTGCTGTTGGTCCGCCATGCCTACATGAAGCTTCACAATTTGCGAGAAGATGATATGCTGTCGACGCCGAAGCTTGATCAGCTCAACCAACCTCTCGATACTCTGCGCAGTGTTGAAATGCGCCGTTTAGGGCGGGATTATGGACTCACCTCCCTGAGTCCGTTGGACGAAAGCAATAAACAATCATTACTGGATATATTCCATCTATCAATGGAGGATTGGGACCGTCTAGAAGCTGTTGTGAAAGGGGGCGTTCAGCACCAGGTCTTGAATGCTCGCAAGCATACCGAGGAATCTAAAATCATTGCCGATGCAGGTGCATTCGGCGCGGTGACACTGGCAACGAATATGGCTGGTCGTGGTGTGGACATTAAGTTGGGTGGTGAGCTTCCGGAAGAAGTCCTGTCAAGAATTAACCGTCTATTGGCTGAGCGTGGTGAGGAAGATCCCTACAACATGCAAATGCAAAATCGTTTGGGAGCGCTGCAAAGCATCCCACCTGAGCAATATGGAGAATTTGCGGAAGATGTGCAGACTTTTTATGATTACATGTCGGAAATGGAACGTGTACGCAAATTAGGTGGGCTGCATGTGATTGGTTCTGAGCGGCATGAGGCACGCCGGATAGATAATCAGCTTCGTGGGCGTGCTGCCCGCCAGGGTGATCCCGGATCATCCCGATTTTTCCTCTCTCTTGAAGATGACCTGATGCGCCTATTCGGCGGAGGACAGGTTGAAGCCTTGCTTTCGCGGTTGAATATCGACGAGGGTGTTCCGATTGAGAGCGGTATCGTTGGGCGTCTGGTGGAGTCTTCTCAAAAAAGGGTTGAAGGTGCTAATTTTGATGTACGTAAACACCTCCTGGAATATGATGATGTGTTAAATTCCCAGCGTGAACGGATCTATGATCAGCGTGAACGGATTTTTGAAAAAGAAGATTTACGTGAAGATGTGACGGAGATGCTTCGGACCGAGGTAAGCCGGCGTGTTGATGAGGGCATGCAGGATATTGAAGGCCCCTGGAAGTTACTGGCATATCTGGAAGAAACCCAACCTCCGATGGATTTGTCGGGCATAACCTATCCATCATATTCGTTAAAGCTGATGATGGACACCGTTGGGGATCCTGAAACGGTCGATGATTTACAGGATAGACTTTTGGAAATTGCCGCAGATGCCCTGGGCGCATGGCATGATCATCTCAGGAATTGGGCACAATCATTAATTGCCCAATCAGAGATGAGTTACGAAACGCAATTCGCTGAGAGAACGGATTTGCTTGATACTTTTCTTGAAGGCCTGGTTTATGGGGAAGGCGGAAATACAAGAAATATCAGCAATGAATTATCTGAGCTTGTTCATGTNCCTTTGCGGTTATCAANTCAATTAACNGANGGTTTACGTGTTGGGGAGAAGGATGCAATTAAAGAAGTCCAAGATCAGATCAAGAGCACTTTGATGCAAATCTACCTTCGACGCCTGATCCTTACCTTTGAACGGCGATTGAATGACAATTGGAATTTACAGGCATCGGAGCTGGCAAGCCTGTCCTGGGATGAGGTCGATGAGATTCTGATATCCAGAGTCAATGACACGCTTAAACGAAGAGAAGATTACGTTCTTGGCGATACAGGTGAAATTGCCAAGGATCTGGCGTCCAACCAGGACTTATTGGATGAAGCATTAGAAGATCGCAGCGCTCTGATGCGTTTACTGGTATTGATTACCCAGGGACGGGTGATCACTTTTGATGACCGCACCCACCGCCGGATGATGAAATCTACTCGGAGACTGACTTATATCTTTTCGGCTGCCCATCAATTGGAAGAAAAGACTGTAGAAGAGGTTCAGGGTGATATCCTGAGCCATCTGGAAACCGCTCAGGATAAACTGGGATTTGTGTGGGGTCGGGCAGAATTGACCCGTTTGAACAATGCCGGTCATACCCTCGGTCAGCTGACACAATCCTGGCGGGAACGCCTGATTGCCCAAATTGGTCAGGATGATTTTGACCGGCTGAAGGATAAATCCATTGATTCATTTTTAGAAGATGATCAGGAACAAGTTTCAATGGCATTGGGTGGATTTGCGCAAAATCGTTTATATCGACAGCTGCTGCTCTCCAAGATATCTGAGCTGTGGGTTGAATATCTGACACAAGTTGAAGCCCTCCGGGTTTCTGTGAAGATGGAAGCCTATGGTCAGAAAGATCCCCTTGTTGTTTATAAAAGCGAAGCCAGCAACATGTTTTCAAACTTGCTCTCCGATATTCGGGCAGGTGTGATCGCCCAAATGTTCCGGGCACGGATGATGAGTCAGGAGGACCTGAAGAAAATCCAGGAATCTACCAAGCAGCCAGCACCACAATCCGATGATGCACCGGTGAAGAAAAAGAAGAAAAAGAAAAGCAGAAAACGACATTAATCCAATTTTGTTAATGAAAGAGGGAACATGCATATTTTGGTGACGAATGATGATGGGGTTCATGCTCCTGGCTTGCTGGCGTTAGCTCAAGCTGTCAGGAAAATTGCTGATAAAGTCACGATCCTTGCCCCGGACCATAACTGGTCTGCTTCAGGACATGTTAAAACACTTCATCGTCCTTTGCGTGTGAAAGAGACGGTGCTGGAAGACGGCAGTAAAGCCTGGGCAAGCGATGGTGCGCCGTC
>P_1C_Sed_3_UnCtyDRAFT_1000205_pt1 | contig 12329 bp, 11 predicted proteins | sample Pon1CUnioCityCA_FD_10233 | JGI IMG/M metagenome (IMG submission 10233) | reverse complement strand
CAAGTCGGAGGCATTGGCAGGAGCTAGCTCGAAGTCCAGTATCAGCCCGTTCAAGGTGATCAGCAAGTGCAGCTTGTAGCCAAAGATCGTCTCCTTTTTCGAAGAGACCTTGCCAAATCTGGCCCCGTGCGCTTTCCAGTCACCGGTGGAGCTGGGCACCAGGTAGAACTCCACGACGGGAACGGGGAGGCTGTCAATAACGCACTGATCATCCTGAGTCAGTTCCATCATCTGCAACACGGTCTTGCGGATCAAATTGATGGCAAACATCAAGTTCCGGCGTCGGCGATTGAACCGGGACCGCTCGGGAATGCGAGGGAAAAGATCCTTATGCTCGTGCCAGTTACTGATCAACTCAGTTTCCTTATCNCTACTTTCCGCTAAGTTGCGGACTTGCGTGAAGCGGCTGACAGTTCCACAATCACAGCGATCTAGCAAAGATACTGTGAGGAGGGACGATGTCAACCGCTTCGAGACGAACTATACAAGCTCTTGAACACATTGTAAAGCCGGTGCCCATCGGGACGAATCTTGCACTTTTGCATCTGTTGTGGGCGATGCTCAGTGGCGCGTTTCTCAGGAGCCGAGGGGCCGTATTCTCTGCTCTTCAGATGAGCGGGTTCACGGTCTCGCAGATCCGGCGTAGTGCACAGGCGTTGCGCTGCGGTGTATGGGGAATTGCCGACCTGGTGCAGCGATGGCGGCACCAGGTGCTGAGTCAGGGCGCATGGCAGCCTTGCTGCTACGAGGGCTATAGGCCCCTGGCGGTGGATCTGACTACATTCTGGCGCCCGCGTCTGAAAGGCTGGATGGGCAAGTTCTATCATCAGCTCGCGAATCGAGCCGTGAAAGGTATTGGGATCGGTTTGATTGTGCAAGTCGGTCATGTGGGAGAACAGCGCCTTCCTTTGCTCAAGCGAATCATCTGTGCACGCGAAAGCGACACGAACGATAGCCAGCTCAAGCAGCGGGTCCTTCGATCTGCCCGACGGTGTCTGGGTGAGCATGAAGTCTTGGTGCATGATGCGGGAGCCTCCATCGCCGACATGCAGGAGGCAGGCATTGGACGCTATGTGTTGCGCTTGGCCCTCAACTGCACAGCGCGATACAACCGCTTACCACTTCGCAAAGCAAAAGGCCGCCCAGCAGAATACGGGACGCTTATCCGCCCGCTGTCCAGAACGTGGAAAGACCGCACCATACCAGCTACCTCGCCGGAGCTGGAAACACACTTTGACTTCCAGGGCCGTACCATCCGCGTCCACGGCTGGCGCGGCCTAGTCCGTTCCAACCAGAAGGTAGCAGCGAGTAAGGAGACCTTTACCATCTGGGTGTTCTTTGATCCTTTGTATCGGAAGCCACTGGTGCTCGGGACCAACGTCGTGGCTCGACCGGAAACGATCTTCTGTCTGTACCTGGATCGTTGGCCGGTCGAACAGGTCCCCTTGGTGGCCAAACAGTTGCTGGGCTTGCAGCGACAGTTCGTCTTTGCTCCAACCAGTCGCCAGCGGCTGCCGGAACTGGCGTTACTGGCAGCCAACATCCTAACTCATCTGGCTGCCTCTTTGCCGCCTTTGCCCACCGGGTTCTGGGATCGACAACCCCAGCGAAGCGCGGGGCGGCTCCGACGGGTGCTGGCTCAGTCCGGATTTCCGAAAGAGTATGCCTTGGATGGGCGACTTCGGAAAAAACAGTCGGTAACAGGGCACTTACCCAAGGGAATTGAAGCGCATCGGCGTCAGAAAGCCAGCTAGCAGACGACCCTCGGGTCGAAAAGAACGCCACACCGTCCTGCATTGTAAATGTGCTGACCTAGACGCTTGCCTCTGGGCAAGCTTACTTGCTTGCTGACGCTCGCATTTAGCGGAAACTAGAGCTTATCCCAGCCACGACATTCGCCGACCACGGCCATCGTGATGAGCTCGCTATCGCCAACCTCGGGCACTGGCCCTGGTCGCTTGAACAGCGGCGCAATCTGCTGCCAGATATCATCGATGATCACGTACATCCATGTGCAGAAATCGTCAAAGTCGTTTATCATGGGTATGTCCTCCAGTTGGTATAGGATCGGCTTGGCGACCTAATCTATACCTCACTGGGGGACATTTCGTCAAATCGTTCGAACTAGCACAAGACCATCCTACCGAGTGCCAAGCTCGACTCTGCCTCCCCCTTTTCGTAGTGATGGCTTCAGGCGTTCTTCGTGCCGGTTAAGGGGGTCCAGGACGCCGCCACTGTCCCACCGTCTTGCCGCGAACCAGCTGCGATCGGCGGGTCGGGGTGGTAGCCAGCATCCAGCAATCTCCAGTCCTGGGACCTTGCCCCTGAACAGCCTCCTATGGTGAGACCCAGCAATCCACGCCTACGCCCACACGGATGTTACCCCACCTTCTCCACAATTAGGAGGAAGTTCACGAAGGTGGCTGGGAAGGGCGTCACATTGGGTAGGATTGCCACCACCTCACCCTCCAGGCCGTTCAGAAAGCGCTCCAGCTTGTTTTGATCTTGTGTCATTCTGATGCTGAAATGATGCACGCGATACGTCATCGGCTACCTCCGATCTGCTAGCTGTGCCTCCGATACGTCGACTCGGCGAATCGTGTGATAGACGCCAAGCACCGCGAGTAGAACACCCATCGCGAAGAGCACGTAGCTCATCCGCCAGCCATCGCTGTAGAAGAACCATCCAGCTGCCAACGAAATCACGCCAGACAGCAGGAGTGGGAGACACTTGTTCTTCCTGGATGCGAAGACGAGGGCGGACATCCCGCCAACCAGGTAGAGACCTCCGAATAGCAGCTCTATCCACCATCGGGCTAGGAACCGTCCGGCGGGGCCTGGGAGGCCTCCGGCTGGGATCTCCTGCTCCGTGATCACCAGCGACGGCTGTAGCCATCCCAGGTTCTGGGGACAGGGCTTGATCCACCCAGCCTGCCAGCGCCAGGGACCGTTGCTGGGGTAGTCCGCTCGCTGGCCCAGGCGCAGGCCGAAGTGGAGATGGGTCCGCAGCGGATTCGCCGCGCTCCCTCCGTTCTCATCTGGATCACCCAGATAGCCGATGAGCCCCCCCTTCGCCACCGGGCCGGGCTCGATCCGCCACCTGCTGGGGCTCAGATGCCCGTACAAGGAGTACAGACTAGCCTGCGGGTGGTCCACGATCACCAGCCAGCCGTACCCGCCCATAGGGCCTGAGAAGCTGACCGTGCCGTCGGCCATAGCATAGACGGGCGTGCCCGCCGGCTTGAGGGTGTCCTCGGCCGCGTGGTGCTCGTGACGCACAAACGGCCCCCGCTTCGCCCAGCCAGCGGCTGCGAACGGGCAGGAGAACGGTTCTGCAGAGACATAGACTGCATGATCGTCCAGAGGAAAGCGGAAGGGCAGACTATCGTCCGCGGCATACGTCTCCGCGCCTGACATGTCCACGGGGACAAGGGCCGGGCACGCGTCTGGCGCTTCTGCACAGCCGGCGGTCAGCAGGGCCAGAATAGCAGCACAGATCAGCGAACCGGGATGGCAGATGCCTGGTCGTCTTTTCATATAGATGTGTCCCCTCGCATCTTCTCGTTTCTGAGGAGTCGTCAGAGCGTGCAGCCCGCGAGAACGATACCTAGTCCAAGGTGCTTCCACGCGTTTTCTGGCAGCGCGAAGCGAAGTCGTTGCAGGAAGACCCCCGTCTTGACGTGGCCGAACGTGATACCAAGGACCTGGGGAAAGACCACGAAGGCCGCCAAGGCGCCGACGGCAAGATTGACGATGGACCGAAAAAGCTTCGAGAATTCCGTCTCCAGGACCGCACTAAGGAGCGAGAGCAACGCGAACCCCAGCGCCGGCGTGGCGACCGTAACGGCAACGGGCTGACCCTGGTTATCAGAAAGGCTTTCATCTTCTCCCCCCTGTGGGGCGACACCCCGGCCTCATCTATCCCGAATCCAGGTGATCGAGCCAACCGGACAAGAGGTCCGAGTACCCGGGCGCGGTCACGCCGAAGGCGTGGCCCACGCCTGGGATCACCACGACCGTGACGTCCTCATTCCCGGCCTGCCTGAGATACTGCTCGAACAGGGCAGCGCTTCTGTACGCGGGCACCAGCACGTCGTCCGCTCCGAAGGCAGCCAGCACCGGGCAGCGAACCCGGGTCAGGTAATCCTTGGGGTCGTGGAGCAGGTTGGGCTCCATCACGGCCCTCACCGCCATGACCTGCTCTGGCGGGATGCTCTCCAACTGCGGCAGGTAGGCCTCCTTTAGGTACAGGTAATGGGCCCAGGGCTCGTCCTGGATCGATCTCATGATCTCGATGCCCCGTGTCAGCCCCTCGGCTGGCGTGATCTTGCCTGGTTCGTAGACCAAGGCCGCGAACCGAGTCCAGGGACCCTCGCCCAGGGCCTTCAAGTCGGCCCGATTGACGTCTCGGTAGATCGGCGCGCTGAGCTGCCAATCGACCAACAGGCGACCGAACAGCATGGCCTTAGCGATGTCCTCCGCCGGCATGCCGGCGGCCTTGCTCTGGGCCTCTATGCTGTAGACCTGCTGCTCGGCCACTGAGACCCCGGAGCCGGAATCGGAGATGATGAACGCTACGTCCTGCGGGGACTCGGCGGCCGCCATAGCGATCACCCAGCCGCCCTGGCTGACGCCCCACAGGCCCACCCGGTCTGACCGCACGTCCGCGTGGGATTGAAGGCAGGAAACGGCTGCCAGTGCCTCCTCGGTCCGCTGCTGCAGGGACTCGAACCCGGTCTGTCCCGTCGAGCGGCCGACGCCTGGCGGATCGTAGCGCAACACGGCGAACCCGCTGAGCACCATGTGGCGGGCGTGGTCGACGAAGTAGCGGGTGGACACACCGCTCCGAGCTCCTGTCGATGCGTTGGCCGACCCAGAGATCAGCACGATCGCCGGGTGAGGACCGCCATCCGTGGGCAGGGTCAAGATGCCGTGCAGGTCATCGGCGTCGAAGCTGAAAGATAAGTCCTCCTCGATCCACGGCGTGGAAGGGGTAGGGCTGGCAGCCGGAGTCGGCGATGCGGTGCTCGTGGCACAGGCGGTCGCCCCAACCAGCACCAGAGCGGCTAATACAAAGGTCGATTTGCGCATATCTCGTCTTCCTAGACTAACTGTGCACGGCTGGGTGCAGAAGAGGCTGATTCGCATCGGGTGTACCGCCACGGTTACCCTGGGGCAGCCACCTCGACGAGTAAAGCCTGGTCCACAGGATCATCAGCGTCGTCGGGACAACCCCGAACGAGAGAATGACCCCATACAGGACCTGCATCTCGATCGATGCCTGGCTCTGGAGATAAGCGGTCAGCCAACCGATGGTCACGTTGCTTAGGTAATGGACGATCATCGAGGGCAGCAGGCTCCGCGTCCTGACGAAGACGTAGCCGTAGAGCAGGCCGATGGTGAAGGCCCAGACGACCTGCCCGATCACCCACACCAGTTCAACTCCCATCGCCAGGTTGAGCAGATGCATCAGTCCGAAACCGAGCGAGGAGAAGACGATCGACTTGCGTTCCGAGTAACGGCCCAGGAAGATGGTGAGGACTATACCCCTGAATGCTACCTCTTCGAAAGCGGATGGCAGGCTGACGAGGAGGCTGGGCGAATCAGGAGGAAGGACTTCCGACAGCGCGAGAACTCGCCGGACGAAGCTGCCGTCCATGGGCAGTCCCTGGGAGAGCCGGAAGACGAATGACGCCGCGACCTGCGACAAGGCCAGAACGGCGCTGCAGGACAGCCCCAGTACCGCGAGTCGCAAGAACGGGCGCATGTTGCTCAACCCGATGTCCTCCAGGTACTGCACGAACGACCTCTTTCCTTTTGGGAGACGAAGAACGAACGGCGCCAGGACGAAGCCCGTCAGGATGTGATGGGAGAGCCCGTGGGCTAGTTGAACGGTAGGCGCATCTTCCTGCAATCCGATCAACCCGAAGATTACGGCACCCGCCAGAAGAATCGAAAACACTGCGGTCCCCATGACAGCCATGAGGGACAACCAAGGATGCTCGTGAAGCCTGAATCGTCTAGCTTCGGTCTGAATGGTCGGGCTCCTGTGATCCACTGGTCTGCTACCTTCCTGCTAGGCCGATCGGATTCCGCTCCTAGTTGCCCAGTGCCCGCTGACGGTACACCGCTGGATGGTCGAATGGGTCCTCTAGTTGAGTGTCACCATCTGGAACAGGATCATGGCCACTCCGAGCACGGTCGAGGACGCAGCTGCCGGCCAACGAACGGATGTAGACTCAACGTCCGGGAGTCGGCGCAGAACGGAGTGAGCAGGTCCGTACAACGCGGCAACGATCGCGGCCAGGAGCAGCGCAAAGACGAATGGAACGGCCTGCTCCTGGGCAAGACGGGGCGATAGCACGCTGGAACCGATCAGGCGAATGACCATGAACGAGACCATGCCACCGGAGATGATAGCGAATCGTCTGCCGAATGAATCGCTTGGTGAGAGACTCACCAGGGGCAGCACCCAGCACACAGCGACGACTCCGGAGAGCAGGAACAGCACTCCGAGGCCGAGAATGAGGGGCGCTGGTACGCCAGACTCGGCGATCAGCTGCGCGTCACCGCCTGGTGTGAGCATGCCCAGCGAGAAGGTGACGCCCTCCTGCACCAACGCGATCGGCCCCCACAGGACAAGAGGCAGGAGCGCGGGTCGGCGGTAGCGCCACAGCGAAACCGAAACCGTCAAACCAACCAGGAGATTGAACAGTGGCCCGGCGGCGGACGTGGTGCCCCAGGTCTCGGGCGGGGCAGAGGATCCGAGGGTCCTCGATCCGCCAAACGGATCCAGCTTGACCCCCACCTCGGTGCCATAGGCACGGTGCGCTAGGTAGTGTCCCAGCTCGTGAACCGCTTCGCCCAGACAGAAGGCGAAGGCGAAGGACCCCAGGAGGAGCAGCACGGGCAGCAGGATCGGCCTGTCCTGTGCCCTCGACCCGGTGATGACATCGCCCTGTCGCCCCGTCTCAGCAGCTTCCCGTTTCGTAAGCTCGATCGCGGTTGGGTTCTCCGCGGCGAACTGCAGGTTGATCCGACACGCCGCGCAGTTCGTCAAGTCGGCACGATTCGTGGCCCTACATCTGGGACAGGTTACGGTATCCATCGTTTCCTGCGTCTTTCCCCTTGTCTACACGGACAGCGCGAGAGACGACCCAGTCTCGGCGCCCAGACCGCGCAACCTAGGCCCAGTGTACCAGACGAGGGCCTGGTTGTCATCGGAGGAAGCGTTGATCTGACGTACGTCGAAAGGACCGTCTGCCAGGCGGGCCTTCTCCACGTCGATCGTATCGGGCGTACGACAAATGTTGTAGCTGGCTACTCCCAGCGGAAGAAGCGGGCGGCCAGGGCGGTACAGGCCACCAGCAGGTCTGCGAGAACAGCCGTCTCGAGGAGATGGTCCCGCCAAGGGTTGCCTCACCCACTGAGTCAGGTTCTCTGTCAGCAGGGTCACCCTCAGTCGGCAATCAATCGGGCGCGCCTGAAGCGCATCGCCGCTGCCGCCAGCAGGACTGCATCCAGGACCAGCAGCACGGCTACGATGGCGAGGAGGACCTGCTCGAGGCTGACCGTTCGCAGTGCCTCACTCATACGGCTACGTCCGGATTCCGATCGCAGAATGAAGAGGGAGCCGAACTGCAGGATCAGCAGCGGGATCAGAAGGACGGCCATCAGCGTCTGCTGGGCCTCGTGCGCCGTCGCCGCCCGCATAGAGAACAGCACGCCAGCGGCAGCGGTGAGCATCGCCACGAGGAGGCTGATGCTTAGATCCCCGAGCAAGATGGCTGGTGTATAGAGTAGGACGTGGCCCTCCCAGTGGACAAGGTTGACAATCGCCAGGCTCAGAGTCAACAGGCCCAACGTGACACCCCAGCCGGCGGCGACACAGGCGATGATCTTGCCGAACAGGATGGCCCGGTCAGGCAGGCGGCTGGCCAAGAGCGTTGGCAGCGTGTGCCGCTCCTTCTCGCCGGCGAAGGAGTCGGGGATGGCGAGCCCGACCAGGATCAAGGGAGCGACAAACGCCAACAGCAGGGACAGCGGGCTCTCCACCCACTCCGCTCCCTCCTGCAAAGGGAAGTAGACGGCCAGCAGAGCCGGACTGAACAAGGTCAGCAGCGCCTGGGCCCGACGGCCCCGAACGCGGAACAGTGCCTTCCTCTCTTTCCACATCACCGTCAGAGTATCGCTGACCATCATCACCGCCCCTCCTCCATCAGGGTGAGGAAGACCTCCTCCAGGCTGGCCTTTCCCCGGCGCACCTCCTCCACCCGGACGCCAGCCCCGACCATCAGGCCCACCAAGGGCGCCGTATCGGCCCCCTCGCGCAGGTCAATGGCCAGATGCTCGTTCTCCAGTCCGGCCCCAACCACCTCCGGCCGCCCTCGCAGTAGGGTCAGCACGTCATCGTTGAAGCCTCTCCCAATGATCTCCACCCGCGGCCCACCAGCACGCGCTCGGAGCTCGTCGGGATGGCCCACCGCCACCAGCCTGCCCTCGCGGATCACGGCCACCTGGCTGCACAGCCTCTCCGCCTCTGCCATGTTGTGGGTGGTGAGGAAGACCGTCACCCCCTCGCGGGCGGCCAGGGCCTCCAGGTCGTCGCGCACCGCCGCGGCCGAGGGGACGTCGAGGCCCGCCGTTGGCTCGTCCAACAGCAGCAGTTCCGGCCGGTGGAGCAGTGCCCGCGCGAGGGCCAGCTTCTGCTGCATGCCCTTGCTCCAATTCCCGGCCCGCTCCCTGCGGCGCTCCCAAAGGCCCATGTGGGTCAGTAGCTCCTTGATGCGGCCCTGCCGCTCGATGGCGGCCATGCGCCAGACGCGACCGTAGAACTCCAGGTTGTCCTCGGCGGTCAGCTGCTCGTAGATTCCCGAGTGCTCGAGGAGCGCCCCCGTGCGAGTGCGTACCTCGTCGGCCTGGGTGTGGGTGTCGAAACCTAGCACCTCCGCCCACCCCGCCGTCGGCTCCAACAGGCCCAACAGGAGGTTGATGGTGGTGGTTTTCCCAGCCCCGTTGGGGCCCAAGAAGCCGAAGATGATGCCGGACGGCACCTCCAGTGAGAGGCCGTCCAACGCTTGCACCGTGCCGAAATCGCGGGTCAGGTCCTGGATGCGCATTGCTGTCTCGGTCATCCCATGGTCTCCTCCGGTTTATTCACCAGCATGTCGTTGTTCCTGCTTGTCCATCTTGCTGATCGAGCGTCTGGGCGGGCTGGCGGCACGCGTCACGCTGCCTGCCCGGATCGTTGTGGCTCACTCGGAGACTACTCCAGAGGAACCAACCCATCGACCACGGGCAGGAAGACCGTCTCATACATCGCCCGGGGACGTCGAAGGGGCAGGGGCTTCCTCGAACGTCGCTACCGGTTCCGGCGTCGGCTCGGTGGTGGCTGGCGATGCGGCCGGCTGAACGCAACTGACCAGCGGAACTGTGAGCACGATGATGATGATGAGCACAAGTTTCCTGTTCATCGGGCTTCCCCCTTTTCTGGCGGCTGAGCGTCTTGTCTGCTCGGCGTGCCCTTGTGCCAAAGAGATTAGGTGGCCACAGCGGGCCTCCAGCGGATCCATCCAGGCATTCCAACCACAGCACGACCTCGCGCCCCGGCGCCGCCAGCTACCTAGCGAGCCGTTCCGCGGCATCCTCGGAAGCAGCGACTCTTCCGTCTGGTAGCTCACGTCCACCATCCGTTGAATGGCAGCCGAGCTTCCCCTTGGTCACGACGATCAGAACGATCGCCATCCCCCAATAGACTGAGCTTCTCAGAACCATGTGAGTCCCCAGGTCACCGAGCACAGTCATCGGGGTGGGGAAGAAATCGCCGACGACGTTCGTCCCGGCGTGGAACAGCATCACGGGGATTACGCTGTTGCGCGATTTGAGATACAACCAGTTGAAGATGAACGTCAGGGGGACCACGTTCAAGAGGTACCATCCGAACGTCGTCCCATAGCGCTCCATCAGCGGCAGATGCCACGCGGCGTGGATGACGCCGAGGATCACGGCGGCTAGCACGGGATGAAACCACTGGAGCAGGGCCGGCAGCCCGAACCCGCGCCATCCCGGCTCCTCGTTGCCACCGGTCAGGAGGGCTGTGGGTACCAGATACGCCAAGAACTGATACCACGGTATGGCTGCAGAGAAGTCGTGTTCCCCCCCGAGAACCCTGTACAGACCGTACTGCAGGACACCGACGCCGACGGGCAGCAGGAATGCGCCCGTCAGATACAGTATGACCGGTAGGCGCAGCTTGAAGACCTGGCGCAGCCACCGGCGAAGCTCGGTCCATCCTTTGCCCGTCCAGATCGTGACCACCGCCGAAAGGAACGGTCCGAAGGCGGCGGGGATGATGAAGAGTATCTGCCGATCCTCAGGCACACTGGCGAGTGCCGGGATCAGAATGGCCCACGTTATGGCAAACGCCAGTACGAAGTACAGCAGCACCATACAGGGCGTGTACTGCACGTGGGACGCTTTGCTCTCAACCACGCCTCCAATCTGGTACTGAATCGGCTGTGTCATGCCCTGTTTCCTCCTTGAGATCTGCTCACTGTCCGGCACCCTGGCGCTAACGGCGTCGCAGCCAGGGCCGGCGTGGTGGGGCGTGAGCCGTGGCCACACCCCACCAGAGTTCTGACGTGCCGCTAGTTCGCTCCGTCCACGCGCGGCCGAATGAAGTCGCCCTCCGGCGAGTGCGACGTGAATGACACCACGTCGCCGTCCTCATCCTCCTGGAAGCTGATGGAGACCGACGGGTTGAGGCGCATGGCCCATCTGCCCTCCTCGTCGGGTGGATACAGCTCCAGCACCACCGTCACCTCCGGGATCTTGATGGCCAGATGGCTGTTGTGGATGAGCACCTCGACGGGCTCGCTTCCCTCCTCCTCCGGCCGCTCATACAGCCCTAGTACCTTCTGCACCGCCTCCAGATCGAGCGGCGCTTCCTCGGGCGCGGTGCCGCGCGGCACGTCGAAGACCTCGCCCGCCTGGTGCCAGCGGAGCGCCGTCACCTGCCCCGCTTCGTCCATGACGAACGATACCGCGATGGAAGGGTCGAGGGTCAGGCGCCACAAGCCCTCGTCGTCGGGATCCTCCAGGGCCACGACGATCTGCTCGGGAAGGTTGACGGCCAGGCGGCCATCCTGCACCAAGACCTCGAAGGTCTTGTACATCAGCGGTCCGGACAGGGCGGTGTACGTCCCCAGATAGGGCCGCAGCGCATCGGGCAACTCCGCTTGCTCCCGCTCGGGATGGATCAGCAGGCGGTCGATCTCGTTCTCCAGCGTGATGCCCGTGCCCTGGCCACGCGACTGGGTGAAGTAGAGGACCACGAGCTCCTGGTCGGGCCAGGCCCAAGCCCATGTGCCATCGGAACCGCTGTGGCCGAACAGAGCGATTTCACCCTGACCCTTCGGTGCATCCTGGGCGACGTAGACGATCCAACCCTGAGCGTAGTCGAGGCGCAGGCCAGGAAAGCCTCCGGGTAACTTGCTGTCCGACACCGGCTTCAGCGCGCGCCGGACCGCCTGGCGCGATAGAAGCTGCTTGTCGCCCACGACACCCTCGTCCATCCATAGGGCCAGGAAGCGGGCGTAATCAAGCGGGGTGCTGTAGAGACTCTGCGAGCCCGTGGCATAGGGGTAGAAGGATTCGTCCTCGCGGCTCCAGAAGCGACTCCAATCGCCTCGAGACCCGATGTAGAGGCTGGCGATCCGATCCGCGCGGGGGTCGTCGGCCTCGATCAGCGCTATCGTGTCTGCCATCTGCAGTGGGTCGAGGATGCGCTCCTGGACGAACTGCTCCAGCGGCACGCCCGAGACGACCTCGATCAGCGCCCCTAGGACGTCGTAGCCGGTGTCGCTGTACTGGAAGGCGCTTCCCGGCTCGAACTCAGGTCGCCACTCACCAGCCGCGTCGGCCAGCTTGCGCAGGCTGTCGTACTCGCCGAAGGAGGACGTGACCATGGTCAGCGGAAGGCCACTCCGATGGGTGAGCAGGTGCTCCACCGTCATATCCCGCGATGTGTCAGTGTCGAATGCGGGAAGGTGCTTGGCTACCGGATCCTCTAGCGCCAGTTCCCCTTCGTCAACCAACATCTGGATGGCCGTGCCGACCACCGGTTTGGTCATAGAGCGGATGTTGAAGATCGAGTTGACCGGCATGGCCAACTCCTGGTCCCGATCCTGCCACCCAAAGGCTTCGTGGAGCACGATGCGCCGGTTCTTGAGCACCATCAGCTCTGATCCCACCACCTTGTCATCCTGGACGTAGCCGCTGACGATCTCCACCAGCTCCTCCAGCGCCTCCGGAGGGATGGCCTGGCTGTC
>P_1C_Sed_3_UnCtyDRAFT_1000203_pt1 | contig 12358 bp, 10 predicted proteins | sample Pon1CUnioCityCA_FD_10233 | JGI IMG/M metagenome (IMG submission 10233) | reverse complement strand
TTGATAAACTGCAACTTTTTTCTTCTACAGAAAGAACATTGGATTAAGAAACTTAGAGCAGGCCCTCATCCGTTACGCCCTTGGCGTGCCACCTTCTCCCGAAGGGAAGGCATTTTTCTATTTTCATGAGATTTTGGACTTTTNNGANAGCCTCGGGNGAAGCATGCTTCGCCCCTATCTTTTAAAAACAGATATTTTCAATTTATGGGGCGAAAAAGGGAATGCTGGCGATGATGATGAATCCAATGATAACCGCCAGGCTGGCTAGGATAATTTCTCTGCCTTTGCGGACATCTACAATGTCAAAAAAGGGCGGTTGGCCGGTTATCCTCAGCAGGGGGCCGCCCATCCAGGCAAAGAAAATCCCGCCTAAAAAGCCGCCAATATGCCCCATGTTGTCGATTCTTGTGGTGGACATGAACCCATAGGCCAGGTTGATGAAGAGCACCATCACAAGGTTGATGATCGCCTGACGAGTTCGATCTTGACCATACAACTTGCGATTTTGATAAATGAAAACAGCCCGTGCAGCGAGTAAGCCAAAAATCGCTGTTGAAGCACCTAATGAAGGGGCAGCTGTGAGAACAAAAGAAAGAACGTTGCCAGCAAATGCCGACAGCAGGTATAGCAATAAGAAGCGCCCATGCCCATAATACATTTCCAATCCACGGCCGAGTATATATAGGCCATACATGTTCATCCCCAAATGCAGGATGGACCCATGCAGTAATACGGGGGTGATCAGCCGCCAAACCTGGCCAATTAGGATCAATTCATTAATTTTCCCCCCATAGAAGAAGAGTAGATCATCGCCGGTGATCGTCTGGATGAGAAATTGAATAAGAAACACAACAGAGGTGAACCCGATCAATGCGAAAGTGATAATGGGTTTACGATCAGGCATTTTCACCCGCATAGGTCCTTGTGGCAACTCATTATTGGTTTGGGAGGGTCCCGTACTCATAATGTCACCTTTCTCGGGTGGACGCGATGGTGTTCGGCTGCAATGATGCTTTCGATAACATCCAGTGTATGATCGAGTTTGTCTTCTTCGTTGATTACGATGTAATCAAAGCTCTCCAAGGTTTCATATTCCTTGCGAGCGGTCTCAATCCGGAGGTTTAATTCCGCGTCGGTTTCACTGCGTCGATTCCGTAAGCGCTGTAACCATTCAGATTTGCTTTTTGCGGTCAGGAAAATCATAATAGCGTCTGGACAAAGATTATGAACAGTTTGGGCGCCCTGTACATCCAACCGCATCACCACATCTTCTCCGCTGGCGAGGGCTTCTCGGACTTGAGACTTCGGTACCCCTTTATAGTTTGAATAAACCCAGGCATGTTCTAAAAATTCACCAGCTTCGATCATCCTTTCGAATTCATCATGGCTATAAAAGAAATAATCCACCCCATCTTTTTCGTAGTCACGAGGCGGTCGGCTGGTCGCTGTGATGACAAAGTGAAACGGCAACTCTCGCGCTTTTAACCCCTGAACAACTGAATCCTTGCCGATTCCAGAGGGCCCTGAGATGACAATCAGAAGGGGGGAAAATTCAGGCTTTGTTAATGTAAAATCTATTTTGGTCATATAAAATCTTTTCAGCTAGGATGCCTTCGCTATTCATTAATGGGTTAGTTGTTGATTATAATGTATTTTAAGACACGAACCGGAGAAATGCCAATGCCAACTTATCAGTACATCTGTTATGACTGCAAAAAACGATTTGAGGTTTATCTGACGTACGCCGAATATGACCAGGCAGAAATGACCTGCCCAAAGTGCCATAGTTTTGATGTCCGTCGTCGAATCGGACGGATCCGGATTGCTCGAACGGAAGAGAGCCGCCTGGAAAACCTGATGGACACAGAAAACTTGGACGGGATTGAAGAGGATCCCAAAGCCCTTGGTCGCTTAATGCGCCAAATGGGGAGTGAACTTGGGGAGGAGATGGGTCCTGAATTTGATGAAGTTGTGTCTCGCCTGGAAAGCGGCCAGGGTCCCGAGGAAATCGAAAGGGATTTGCCGGATTTGGGGGCGGATTTGGATGACGGGGATTCCTTTATCGATTAATCCCTAACGAGCCAGAAGATCTTGTAATTTTTCAAAGGATGTTACCCACGAGATATCGTTAAGAAAATCGGAGAGGTGGGTGTATTGCGAGCGAAGAGCCACCACCGCTGGTCCGACGGGATCCTCCCCGGAAGCACCGCCACCGGGTTCATCGTTATAGGCGCCGTAAAAGGCGAAATAAGCCTGGTTGAGCTTACGAATGGCGTAGCCATTTTCCCAGAAGTACTGCCGTCTGGATTCCATATAATCTTCCGCCTGTTCAATTTTTCCCTCAGAAAGCAGTTGATCGGTCTCAACCCGGGTTTCGCGCATTTCAGCTCGGAAGTCAAAGGCTTCAGGTTCCGTAAGAGGGTCGACCGCTGTGTCGTCAGGATCTGGTGGTTGGTTTTTGGGTTCTTGTGGCACGAATTGGGGGTAATATTTTTCCAAAATCAAGCGCCCAAGTTCTTTGCCAGCCAAAGAGGCAGTAGTTTCGTTAATGGTGCGCAATTCCTCGTTGGTGAAATAATTGATTCCCAGGGGTCGCAAGGTCAAGAAATTATGAACCCATTCATGGGAGATGACTTCCGTCAGCCAAACGATATTTGAGGTTTGCATCACCATGGTTGGGTACAAGCCGATGCCGCCAACTGGCACAATCAAGGCTGAATAATCCAGGTCGTTATAGATTTGCTGTTCGATCGTGTCTCTCTCTGTTGTATTCAGATCAGGCAACAGCGAAACGTCCAAAACCTGGCTTATCGTAGCTCGGGGTGAGATGACCAGGGAAAGGGGCGTTTCACTGAAGTGATAAAGAGAAGGCGGGAAGACCTGATTGGCAATCTCAATCTTACTATCTTGAATGATAACCATGAGTTGGTTTTGGAGAATCGACTCAACAAGGGGGGTAAGGGCATCTCGAGCATCGATTTCAATTTGCAAGGACTCTCGGATGGGTGCAGTTGATGCATCAGGATTCTCTATTGCTGGGTCTGCGTAGATCGCTAGAAGTTCGTTGTTTAAGGCGGAAACTTTTTGAACGCCCTGCAGATAGTCCAGGACTATTTGCGATTGGTCTTCTGGTGAAATGAACCGCTGCAGGCTCAAGGCCCAATCGGAAAGTTTGCCCAATAAAGCATCAGTCGTCCAACTGGCATAATCGAACTCGTTGTGGCCGGAAATATTACGCACTTGTGCCTCAAGGGTGCCGGGTGACACCGTTGAAGCGCTTAAAAGCGCAGCTAAGAGGGTTCCCAAAGCAAGGGAGCTTAGCAATTTGATGAGGCGTATTATTCCATGTGTAAACTTTTGGCGGACACTCATAAATGGATTTTAGCACAAGGGTCAATAAAGGCAGTATTTATCAAATATTTGGTTTGTTGACCATTCTATGGTTTAATTAACCAAGTTTTGTAGATATTGTAAATAATACTGATCAAGGAAAAGAAAAAACATGCGTGAAGATACTCAGGCAAGGGCGACAGTTGATGTGAATGCCATCAATTCTGTCATCAAATCCATTTTCAACATCCAGAGCCTCACCACCGGTGGTCCAAACCACGGCTATCGGCTGCGCTATGCCGGAGAACTACAGATAGATAGTGAAAAGGCTTATGATCAACTGGACAGAATGTTGGAGCCAATGGGTTTAACGCCCCTTTTTCGGATTCAAAACAATGAACAGGTGATTTTGATTGTTGACAAGCGATCAGAACCGAAAATTGGTCCGGTGTGGGTGAATATCGCCTTATTTATTTTGACCCTACTCAGTGTTATGTTTACCGGGGCGCAATTTGTAGACACCGATGTTGTCCAACCTTTTCAATTATCATTTATGGAATTTTTGGCTTATCTTGGTAAAGGTTGGCCTTTTGCCCTCAGCCTGTTGGGGATCTTATTAGCTCATGAATTGGGACATTATTTTGTGGGAAAATCTTACGGCGAAAAAGTGACACTGCCATATTTCATCCCTTTTCCTTTGAGCGCTTTTGGTACGATGGGTGCCTTCATCAGCATGAAGGAAATCCCCAGAAATAAAAAGCATCTGATGGATATCGGGATTGCCGGTCCCTTAGCTGGGTTGATCGTTGCCATCCCAGTACTATTGATTGGTTTGAGTCTTTCAACCATTGGCCCTATTGAAACGAATTTGCCTGAAGGCTATGTTAACTTCCTGGAAGGTAATTCTCTATTTTACCTGGGGGCAAAATATCTAACCTTTGGTGAATTATTACCGCAGCCAGCCTCCTATGAGGGCATAGCGCCTTTTTTGTATTGGTTGCGCTATTTTTTCACCGGTTCTCCCGTGCCTCTGGGAGGTATGGATGTGCAAATTCATGTGGTCGCCTGGGCGGGGTGGGCAGGTTTATTCGTGACTGCCATCAATCTGATCCCCGCTGGTCAACTGGATGGCGGACATATTCTGTATGTATTACTGGGCAAAAAGAAAGCAAAAAAACTTTTCCCATTGATCTTAATCATTCTTTTTGGCTTGGGCTTTTTCTGGCAGGGTTGGTGGATTTGGGCAGTTCTGATCTTTTTGGTAGGAAGACGTTATGCTGAGCCCCTTGATCAAATCACAACGGTCGACAAAAAGCGCAGGATTTTGGGTGTACTTGCCCTGATCGTTTTTATCCTGACCTTCACCCCTGTTCCTTTGATTATTTTTTAGCGATGAAAAAATCTAACCGACATTCCAAATTATTAGAAGGGATTTTATTACTGGGGGTTGTGGCTTTGACGATCACCAGTTGCATGGGGACGCCTTCTCCTACGCCGAACACGCCCTCAGAGACCTCGAATCCCACAATTGAGCCCACTGCAACAGAAAATATAGTCCCAACGGCAACCAACACGGATGAAGTTACGCCAGATGGTCCAACCCCAGACCCCTTGATCGATAATCCAGGGGACCTTGATGGTGTCACAGTCCGTTTGATGCACCCATGGCCTTCCGAGACTGCTATGATCTTAGAGGAAATTTCCCGGCAATTTTCTTTGACCAATCCATGGGGCATTTGGGTTGAGGTGGATGCTTATGGTAACGAGGCGCTTTTATTGAGTGCCTTGCAATCAGACCTTCAAGCAGGAAATCCTCCCGGGTTAATTGCAGTACATCCCTCTCGCCTTGATAATTTAGAAGAACCGTTTACCACCATCGATTTATCGGCGTATTTTGATGACCCAACTTGGGGATTCAGTTCGGATGACGCAGAGGAATTTGTCCCAGTATTTTTGGATTCCTTTACGACGGATGATGTGCTGCACGCTCTGCCAATTGCACCATCCGCGATGGTGTTGTTCTATAACCAGACCTGGGGGGAGGAGCTCGGGTTTACAGAGCCACCCCGGACGGTAGCAAGTTTTACAGAGGTGAATTGTGCCGCAACCCAGTTTAATTTGGGCGATGAAAATATGGAAAATGATGGCACTGGCGGTTGGTTGATGAATTTTGACCCGGCTGTCCTGTTGAGTTGGTATCATACCTTTGGAGGGGTTTGGGATAATTCACAGGTACCAGAATTTTCCGATGAGACTGGCACCACAGCCTTTGGATCCTTGAAATCAATGTATGACCAGGGTTGCATCTGGATTGGACGCAGATCTGAACCCTATCAGTATTTTGCTGACCGGATCGCCTTGATGTACGCTGGTACCCTCGACCAGATCGAAATGCAAGCAGGATGGATGGATAATGCTGCAAACCAGGACCTATGGATAGCGACTGCATTCCCAGGCCCGGCTGGGGAAACCATCATGATGGANAGTCACGGCTTATTCATCCCGGAGTCATCACCTGCGCAACAAATGGCTGCATGGTTGTTTGCCAAACACCTTTTAAGCTCGGAAGCCCAAGTTGCCTTGATTGAATCATCATTTATGCTGCCGGTGAGAAGTTCAACCGTGGATTTATTGGGAGAGTTTACAGAAACCTATCCTCAATGGGCGCAAGCGGTTGATTTGATAGAAAATGGCACCTTGTTGCCGACTTCTGATGAATGGGAAGAGGGTCAGTGGGTTTTACAGGACGCTATTTATCAAGTTGTGGTCAGGGAGGCAGACCAGTTGCCTTTAATCCTGGAAGAACTTGATTGGATGATCGAAGAAGTGGTGGGAGATTGATCATGGATAAAGAGAAACCAGCGGTCATCATTTACACGGATGGTGCCTGTCTGGGCAATCCAGGTCCTGGTGGTTGGGCGGCTATTTTAAAATTCGGCAAACATGAGCGTGAACTCTCAGGAAGTGAGAAACATACCACCAACAACCGCATGGAGCTGCGAGCTGCGTTAGAAGGCTTGCGTGCACTTACAGAGCCCTGNCAGGTGACCTTGTTCACCGATTCCACCTACTTACAGCGGGGTGTCACGGAATGGCTTCCGAATTGGAAGCGCAAAAATTGGCGGNGAAAAGGTGGGAAATTGGCCAACGTTGACCTGTGGATGAAATTGGATGAGGAAATTGTCCGACATGAAATCTCGTGGCGATGGGTTCGGGGGCATGCAGGGAATATGATGAACGAACGGGTCGATAAATTAGCCCGTAAGGCGATTTAGCGTCCAGTTCTACTGGATACTTAATAAAAAATATCATAAAATATCTGATTTCCTACTTTCTTGTCTTTACGAGGGTAATTCATCATTGCTTGGATGACATTAGGATTGTCAAGGCCGTTGTTCAATGCTATCATACACAGTAACAAGGCACATTTTACAGTGATGTGGTGTAAAAGCAGGTGTTTGGCGTGTGAAGGGTAATTCCTCACAATATTTAAGAAGGTTTGGTGTTGACGCAACTTAAACCCAGGCGATTTTTTATCCAATTGCTGATCCTGTTTCTAATTTTCACATTTGGCGCTGTGTTAGGGATTGGAATTCCAGCGATGCTGCTTGTCAACCGGCAAACAAAAACCCAATTGCGCGAGCTTATGGATCAAAGTAGTCTAACAACGTCCGCTTTACTGGAAAATAAAGCTACCCAACTGCAGAATCTGGCGGATCTGATCGCTGAACGGCCTACCTTGAACCAGTATCTGCAGCAAGAACAGGTGGCTGCGGTGATTGAGCCATACCTGGGGGATTTTCTGAAAAACGCCAATGTCGACTTGATCCTGGTTTGTGATTCCGACTCTTCGTTGGCTATGGTGGGGCATGATAACGGACGAGAAATTTGTCAACCCGATCTGGCTGATGGAATGATAAACGTTGATGAAAAACTACTGTGGTTGGCTTCAGCGTCCTTAGACTCATCGAAATTGGCACACATCCATGTTGTCGTCGCCCTATCCATGGTTTCCGTTTTTAAGGAATTCCAACCGCAAACGGGGCTGGATTACTTCTTATTTAATCGCGATACCCTGGTTGCCAGCAATATTGATGTCATTGAAGATTCTGATGCGCGTCAATTCAATACGACTCTTGAGACTTACGAAGAATTGACACTGGTCGCAGAGGATGGTCTCAAGACCCGCACTATGGCTGCAAAGATACCATTTATGGAAGATCAGGATTATCGACTGATCAGTTACCTGGATATTCAAGCTACTTCGGCATTCAATCGTCAATTGATCCAAATCTTCCTGATCACTTTATTACTGGTCAGCCTGGTGGGTTCATTGATTGCGGTGACCGTTGCCCGCCGGATCAGTGGTCCCATCAACCAGCTTGCCCAATCAGCAGCTAGCCTGCAAAAAGGCCTGCTCGATGTCCCCATAACCAGCGCTTCAAGCATTTGGGAAATTGATCAATTAAGTAATGCGCTTGAAGATGCGCGTATCAGCCTCATGCATTCCCTTGACCAACTAAGAATGGAAAAAGCTTGGATTGAAAACTTGATGAATTCCATAGAAGAGGGTTTGCTTACCATTGACGATCGGGGGAGGATCACCTATGTCAGTGATGCCATTGAAAAGCTGCTGCATTCTGATGCTTTAACACTGCTGGGGCAGCCCCTCGATGAATTTTTCCTGACGCCTGAAGGTGAAGAGCCCTTCAGTCAGCAGGTGCCCACAACCAACCAGACCCGTCGAATCGCAGTTGTTTCCAATGATCACGAGGACCTCCTTTCGGTATCTACATCGACCTTAATCCCACCTGAAGCTGGGAATGCCACGCGAGCGCTATTGATCCGCAATGTGACTGATGAGGCGCGCATCCACCGGTTGTTAGGCGAATTTATGGCCAATATCACCCATGAGTTTCGAACCCCACTCGCAGCTCTTTCAGCATCAGTTGAGTTGTTGGTTGATCAATTGCCCACCTTGACCAAGAAGGAAATTGGGGTATTACTGCTTGCCTTGGATATCGGCATTGTCAATTTGCAAGCCTTAATTGATAATCTGATTGAGGCGGCCAGCATTGAGGCAGGTCGCTTCAAGGTTAATCCCCAGGCAATTGCTTTGGAGACGATCCTATCGGACGCCCTCAACACCATCCGCCCTATTGTTGAAAAACAAGGGTTACAGATCATTCAACCCAATGCCAAACTGTCCTTCCAGGTGATGGCAGATCACCGTCGCACCAACCAGGTTTTGATTAATCTTTTGTCAAATGCCATAAAGCACAGCCCAAAAGGAGGAAAAATTAACTTAAGAACCTTCATTTTAGGAAAAACCGTGATGGTTGAGGTTCAAGATGAGGGAAAGGGAATTCCGATTGGCGAAGAATCCGCGCTTTTCCGTCGATTCTATATCCCTAAAGGTGCAGATGAAAGCTCACAATTAGGATTAGGTCTTTCGGTTGTCAAAGCGATTATCGAAGCCCAAGGCGGTGAGGTGGGATGTAGGAATAATCCAATAGGTGGGGCAATATTTTGGTTTACACTACCAATAGTGACCGGAGATACACATGAAGGCCTTAATTGTTGATGATGATCAAACCCTTGCGGATTTATTGGCATTTACACTACGCAAGGCTGGATTTGAACCGCATTTAGCCCACAGCGCTCCGAGCGCGATTGAAATATTTAATCAGGAGATCATGGATATCATCATTCTGGATGTGAATTTACCAGGGGAGGTGGGTCTTCGCAGCGGCTTTGATGTTTGTCGAAGGATTCGGCAAACATCGGATGTGCCCATCATCCTTCTGACCGTTCGCGATGATGAGGATGATATTGTGCAGGGCTTGAACCTGGGTGCAGACGACTATATTTTAAAACCATTCAGCCCCCGACAACTGGTAGCCCGGGTGCAATCCGTGCTGCGTCGATCCAAGGCTGGCGTCGTTCAAAGTCACGCCCCTTATGTCTATGAAAATATCAGTTTCGAACCCAGCACACGTGTTTTTATCCAAGAGAGCCAGGAACCTATCACATTGACAAAACTTGAGGCTCGTTTGTTGGCTTATTTGATGCTCAATCAAGGCCAGGTGCTCCTTGCTGAGAACATCATAAACCACGTTTGGGGACCTGGTGGGGGAAGTCAAGAGATGTTACGTCAATTGATCCGGCGATTACGCCTGAAAATTGAGCATGACCCAAGCGATCCGAAATACATCAAAAATCTACCTGAGATGGGATACGGTGTTGGCATTTAACCAATAAACCACTCAAGGGGGTAATTTATTATTTAAATGTCACACGATTGTCATTTCAATATCACAGCCCTTATCACATTGATTTGTTAAGATAGCTATAGATTGATCCAAGGTCAAGTGAATCGCGTGCGCCTTTTGTCAAGAATCCTTCGATCGAGGTCTTTATGTCAATTCGACTTGAGAACATCAGCAAGTATTATGGTCACCAGGTTGTGGTCAATAACCTCAGCTTGGAGATCAAAGATGGAGAATTTTTCGTCTTACTTGGTGCCAGCGGCAGTGGAAAAACAACCGTCCTCAATATCATTGCGGGTTTGATCCCTCCTGACAAAGGTCATGTGTTTATTCATAACCGGGAAGTCACCCAGGTACCAACACAAAAACGGAATATCGGCTTTGTGTTTCAACATTATGCTCTGTTCCAATATATGACGGTTGCGGATAACATTGAGTTTGGCTTACAAATTCGCAAAGTATCCCAGGCGGAACGAGCAAAGAAACGGGATCAATTATTGGAACTGGTGGGTTTGGTTGGGATGGGAAACCGCATGCCAAGCCAACTTTCAGGTGGGCAACAACAACGGGTGGCTTTAGCGCGTGCGTTGGCGCTGGAACCAGAAGTGCTCCTCCTTGACGAGCCTTTAGGGGCTCTTGATGCAAAAATTCGGGTGGAATTACGCCGCAGCCTGAAGCGAATTCAACAAACCTTGGGTGTGGCAGCAATTTTAGTTACCCATGACCAGGATGAAGCTTTCGACCTTGCAGACCGCATCGGGGTGATGAATTTTGGTCGATTGATTGAGGTTGGGACTCCTCAGGAACTATATCAATATCCAAAAACAGAATATGTCGCTTCGTTCCTGGGTTCAGCCAATTTGCTATTAGGTCAGGTCAAGAACCAGCAGATCACCTTCGGTCAGCAATTCTTCCCGATTCCTAAGAACTATGCACTTATGAATTTGAATCATCGAGCNCAGATCCTCTTTCGCCCGGAAGATGTCGCCCTGGCGGGATCCCCAAAGGATCTTGATTGCTTGCACCTTGGCTCAGGAAAAATCATTGAAAAAGGTTTTAGTGGTGCGGTTGAACACTTGCGGGTCGAATTACCCGCTATTCCCGGTGTTCGAGCCATCGCTCCAGCGGTTCCTTATGGCACGCCCAGTTTTTATTTAGACGTCAACCGGCCACCGGAACAAAGCACCAATCTGCCATTTAACCTTGGGGGGCAGGTCTCTGTTGGCATCCGTCGCTTGCATGTTTTATCTCACCCAGGTCTCAGCTTTTTGATACTCAGTGATGGCAGCTTGCGCAGTCAATCCGCGATTACATTGGGAGGCTATTTGGGACGCATGTCCCATGCCCAGGTTTTGTTGCTTGGCATCGGCGCTGACCAGGCGCGATTGGATCAGCACTTGATGGAAGCCAGAAAGCAGCTTGGCTCTGGCATGGCTTCTTTAGAAGTCCAATCTTCCCCTAAGCCATTTGTCGATGCCCTGGCGGAGGCGGTCGAAAGACACCCTGCAGACATGGTGATCCTTGGATGGCGGCCATCTGCGGGTTATGAAATACCAGAGCAAGTGATGAAATTCGGAGAGCATCACCTTCTATTGGCAACCAAACCCATTGCCCGGCTGAGCAAAGCCCTGATATGCTTGGCGAGTGGTGAGCCAGGTAAGGATAATGTCATTTTTGCGGGGCGTTTACTGCGCCATTTAGGGGCTGATGCCACTTTATTGACGGTCATCCCGGAAACCACGTATCCGGAAATGCCAACAAACCGGGTCGAGCGTTTTCTCCTTGGTGGTCAAAATAGTTTGGCCCGTTTTGGTGTTTACTCAGACATTCGCATCAGGAAAGGTGAATTAATCCCCGCAATACAAGCAGATATTGCTGGTGGCGACTATGATCTGATCGTTCTAGGTGCACCTTTGCCAAACAGTCTGGAAGAGCTCAGGTTTAAAGGTGTGATTGGATCCATCATTTCTTCAATCGAGGATTGTTCATTTTTAATTATTCGATCGCAACAATATCAGAAATTGCAGACTCGACAGTGGAGGTTGAAATGAAAACTCGACACGTATTATTGGGGCTCTTCCTTGTTCTTTTGATGTTGTCTTCTTGTGATAACCAGGAAGAACCGGCTAATGGAGAAGAAGTTAAATTGATTTTGGGGGCTTACACGACACCCCGAGAAGCCTATGGACAGATCATTCCCCTATTTCAAAATGAGTGGTATGAGCAAACAGGTCAGCGCGTGGTCTTTGAGGAATCCTACCTGGGTTCAGGGGCGCAATCGCGGGCTGTGGTCAACGGATTTGAGGCTGATGTGGTTGCCCTTTCACTTGAGGCGGATGTCAACCGGATTCAAGAAGCAGGTCTGATCACGCATGATTGGAAAGTTGGTGCCTATGGTGGCATCGTCACCACCTCGATCGTCTCCTTTGCCGTTCGGGAGGGAAACCCAGAAGGTATCGGGGATTGGGTTGATCTTACCAAGTCGGGATTGGAAATTTTAACGCCCAATCCAAATACCAGTGGCGGGGCAATGTGGAATATTTTAGGGGTTTATGGTGCAGCTTTACGAGGTCAGGTTGTTGGCGTGCCAGGGGATGATCCCGAGGCTGCTTTTGAATTCCTGTGTGATGTTTTAGGAAATGTGAGTGTAATGGATAAAGCTGCTCGTGATAGCATCTTGAATTTTGAAAAAGGCATCGGTGATTTAGCCATCACCTATGAAAACGAGGTTCTGGTGGGGCAGCAAAGCGGACAAACCT
>P_1C_Sed_3_UnCtyDRAFT_1000199_pt1 | contig 12424 bp, 8 predicted proteins | sample Pon1CUnioCityCA_FD_10233 | JGI IMG/M metagenome (IMG submission 10233) | reverse complement strand
AACTCGTCGCGCAAGTCGAATGGCCGCCCCTCTGCAGCATGCCAGGCCCGCTTTGAATCGCTGCGAGCTTGGCGTAATGCCACCGCCGAGGAGCGTGGCGTCGAGCCCGATATCATCCTCACTAACAGCACGCTTTGGGCGGTGGCCTGCCGCAATCCTACCTCCCGTGCCGATCTGTCCGATGGCGATATGCTGGCTCCCTGGCAGGTGAACGAGTTCGGCAATGATCTGCTGGCCGTGATGCGGCGGGCGCGCTAGGTATTGGTCTGCAACCGGCAGCCGCTGATCCCCGAGATCCGCACGTAGGAGTGCATCTGGCAGACGGCAGCGTGTTGCTGCGCTTCTTCCGCACGGGTCCGCCTCCTCGGAGTTGCTCGAGGGGCCCGCGTTTTCAGCAGCATCGGCTTTCCGAAATCAGGGCTAGTTGCGTGTTGGGGCAATAGTAGGTATAATTGGATTGGAAAAGTGTGACATAGGAGAGAGCATGCCAAAGTACGCATTCTTCAAGGGCGATATCGTCCCTATTGAGGAAGCCAAGATCAGTATCATGACCCACGGATTCAACTACGGTACCGGGTGTTTTGAGGGTATCCGCGCCTATTGGAATGAGAAAGATGGCCAGCTCTACGTATTCCGCATGCGCGAGCACTACGAGCGGATGCAGCGCTCGGCGCGTATCCTGCGCATTGATCTGCCATACGGCCCGGACGAGTTGGGTGAGCATACGCTGCGCCTGCTGCGCATGGAGGGCTTTAGGGAGGACGTCTATATTCGCCCGCTGGCCTACAAGTCATCTGAAGTGATAGGCGTGCGGCTGCATGACCTGGAGGATGATCTTGCCATCTTTGCCACGCCATTTGGGCGCTACATAGAGAATGAAGAGGGCGCGCACGTGTGCGTCTCCGGTTGGCGGCGGGTGAGCGACAATGCCACCCCCGCGCGGGCAAAGATCACCGGCGCCTATATCAACTCTGCGTTGTCCAAGACGGACGCGGTGCTGGGAGGGTACGATGAGGCGCTGGTCCTCTGCGAGTCGGGCCACGTCTCTGAGGGCAGTGCCGAGAACCTCTTCCTGGTACGGAATGGGATCCTGATCACCCCAGATGTCACCTCCAATATCCTGGAGGGCATCACGCGCGACACTATCATCACCCTGGCACGTGAAGAGATGGGCATGCAGACGGTTCAGCGCTCGATCGATCGCAGCGAGCTTTATATCTGCGACGAGGCCTTTTTCACCGGCACTGGTGTACAGGTCGCAGCTATCACGAATATCGAGCACCGTCCCATAGGCAGCGGTACTATCGGCCCGGTGGTCACCAGGCTTCGGGAGCTCTATTTCGACGCCGTGTGGGGCCAGAGCCCCAAGTACCAGCACTGGTGCACTCCGGTGTATGCTGGATGAATCCGCGGCTGGCATCCGGAGCGGAGAGAGCTGAAAGTCGCCGTCAGTCATTGTGCTGGGTGTGTGTAAGGAGGTATAGTAGTTGACCTGGCGTGCCAAGTTTTCCATGGGAGGCCTGATCGGTCTCCTGGCCATCGGCGTGCTCGTCGGCCTCGACGCACTGCTCCTGCACCTGTTGCTGAGTGAGAGTATCCGCAACCAGCAGATTAGTTTTGTCACTTTCCTGCTGGCACTGGTAGTCTTGTCCAGCATTCCCTTGCTGCTTCTGGCGGTCTATCATACGGTGAGCCTGGTTACGCTGCGATACAGGCTCGACCGCAATGGCGTGTTTGTGCGCTGGCTTGGCTCCGGTTGGTTCGGTTCGGAGCAGATTATCCCCATCCGCGATATTCAGCGGATCATCTCTGGCAGGGAGCTTGGGGGTTCTGTCGTACGGCGGCATGGATTGCGTTGGCCCGGGCACGAGCGAGGCGTGGGCATGGTGCCCGGCATCGGGCGCACTCGCTTCCTGGCAAGCCAGCCGTTGGAAGGGCAATTGCTGTTGGTGACGCCCGGTAGCGCCTTTGGCATATCGCCTCAGGACCCCGAGGGCTTTTTGAGGGCGTTCGGGGCACGACAGGAGATGGGCCCGAACCGGTTGTTGGAACAGGAACTGCGCCCAGCCCGCTGGCTTACCTGGCCACTATGGACGGACTCTACAGCCTGGGTACTATTGGGTGTGGCGGCGTTCATCAATCTCGGCCTCTTTGGCTATCTGGCGGCCCTGTTCCCCGGCCTGGATTTTCAGTTGCCGCTCCACTTCAATAGTCTTGGTCAGGCAGACCGCATCGGCATCAAGATGGAGCTATTCGATCTGCCGATCATCGGTCTCATCATTCTTGGCACCAATTTGGCCCTGGGCCTGCTCCTCTATCGCCGGGAGCGAGCTGGCTCATATCTTCTGTGGGGGGCGTCAGCAGCGGTGCAGGCCCTCTTCTGGCTGGCTGCTGTGAGCATCATCCCATGAACTTGCTATGGCTCTTACTGGGCCTATTCCTCAGCGCGGCTGTGGCTGCGCTCGGCTACTGGCGCCGGGCTCTCAGTCGCAGCGGTGTGGCAGGCGCGATACTGGTCGGCACCTTGATCTTTGGTTTTGGCGGCTGGGAGTGGGGATTGCTGCTGATAGCCTTCTTCGTCTCCTCCAGCTGGCTGTCGCACTATCGGAAGGCCGACAAGGTCCTGGTCGCAGAAAAGTTCTCCAAGGGCATGCGCCGCGATGTCGGGCAGACACTGGCCAATGGGGGGCTTGGGGCGATACTGGCGGTGGTCTATGCTCGCTATCCGGAGCCGCTGCTCTTTGCTGCCTTTGTGGGCGTGATGGCTACCGTCAACGCCGATACTTGGGCGACGGAGCTGGGCATACTGAGCCGTGTACCGCCCCGGCTGATCACCTCGGGGGATGTGGTGTCCCCTGGCACGTCAGGTGGGGTTTCCACTCTGGGAACCTGGTCCTCTGTCGCTGGCGCGTTGCTGATCGGCACGGTGGCAACGGCGCTGGTGCAGGTGGGCTCACTACTGGGCGGTAATTCCTGGAGCCTTCGGGCCACGTCCTACACGCTGCTTGCTGTGGTAGGTGGACTGGTTGGTTCGCTTTTCGATAGTCTTCTGGGCGCTACCGTACAGGGCATCTATTACTGTGCGCAGTGTGCAAAAGAGACCGAGAGTCCCGTCCATCACTGCGGCACGCCCGCTCAGCCATTGCGCGGCTGGACTTGGCTCAACAATGACTTGGTGAATTTTCTGGCTTCTGTGGTCGGTGGGTTGGCGGCTGCTTCGCTGGCCTTGATTCTGTGGAGGTAGGGATATGACGCGTAAGCAGGTTGCATTTATCATCGGCCTGAACGCTGTGATCTCTGCGGTAATCAGCGTGTTGGTAGCCCTGATATTCATCCAGCCGTCCCAAGAGGTCCCCGCAAGCACAGCCACTACGTCCGCCGAGCCGGTGACGACGTCGCAGGTAGTGGAGACGAGCGCGGACACGACCGAGCTCGTCGTGCATACCGTCAGCGCAGGCGACACCATCTCGGGGTTGGCCTTCCAGTATGACGTGTCCGAAGAGGATATCATTGCTGCGAATCAGCTAGAGAACCCCAACTTTTTACAGTTGGGCATGCAGTTGATCATCCCAGTCGGCGGCGTTCCTGACGTGACGGCCACCTTTACACCCGCACCTACGCCCACTGACACCCCGCTGCCCTTTGAACCTCCCTCGGCTGACATGACGGCCACAGTAGCCGCCGAATTGGGCGCCACGGCTACGTCCTTGCCCACCCCTTTACCCTCCTCGGGCGATCTCACCATCGAGATTACTGAGGTGTTGGGCGTTGGGCAGATCGATCAGGAGAGCGTGGTCATCACCAACCTCGGCGACACGTTGGCTGACATGCAGGGCTGGACTTTGAGCGGTGCCGATGGCGATGTCTACACGTTCACCAACGTCCGGCTCTGGGCCGGTGGGGGCGTCACAGTCCATACACGTGTCGGCCAGGACGGGAGTCCCCCATCCAACTTTTACTGGGGAAAGCTGGAGCCGGTCTGGTCGCCGGGGGATGTCGTGACCCTCGAGGATGCCAGCGGAGCCGTCCTGGCGACCTATACTGTGGGTCAGTGAGCTGGGACCGGCGTACCAGTGGTGGTCAAGCTTGCCCCAGGCGCACTGCAGGCGGACGAGAGACTATGAGGGTGGAAAAGCCAAAGCGAATCCAGGATTGGGAAAGCTGGATAGACCAGGAGATCCGGGAGGCACAGGAGTGTGGCAAGTTCGACAACCTGCCTGGACGGGGCAAGCCTATCGACCTGACCCCAAACCCCTTTGCCCAGGGTCAAGATCTGGCCTTCAAGATACTGAAGGACGCCGGATATGCGCCCGAATGGATTGAGCTTGACAAGGCAATCCGGATGAAGATCGAACGTGCGCGTGCGGCCCTTGTGCGGCGATGGGAGTGGCGGGAGGCTCGGTTGCACGAGTTGGCAGCCCGCTCTGACAGCTGGTCCGTAGCTGAACGGCGCCGCATACTTGCGGGATGGCGGGGCGCAGTGAAGAAGTTCGAGTTGGAGTTGGCGGACGTCAACCGGGATATTGCAGAGCTGAACCTCAAAGCGCCCAATGCCACCTTTCACCGCTCCCCGTTGGATCCTGCACGCGAGTTGGCATCCCTCGACATGGAGGCGCAGTGAGCGACGAGCCAGCTAGCACCAGCACAGAGGGAAAGCGACAGCGAATGGCCGAGACAGTGCGGCTTGTGCTGACCAGGCGCGAGCGCGCGCCTCGCTCGCCCAGTATGGAGCGCGCGCTCAAGCGTCTGCTCTTTCGATATACACAGCGGTTGCCAGACAGTACTGAGAGGAGTCGGGATGTTCAAGGGTAGGGGCTGGTTTATTGGCCTGAGTCTGCTCGTCGTATTGGCAGTTATTATTTTTCTACTAATCGATTTCGCCGCGGACCTGATGTGGTTCGAGAATATTGGCGTCACTTCGGTGTTGTGGAAACGGATCCTTTCGGGGTGGATATTGTTCCTGGCAGCATGGCTGGTAGCAACCGCTGTGCTGGCGGCCAACTGGTTGCTCGCGCGCAGGATGGCGGGCGTAGGACAGATGACGGTGCCCTGGCTGCGCCAGCGGCAGGTAAATAACCAGTATACGGCCGAGCCTACCACTCGTGTCGTCGCAGCGCGGGTCGCCGACGCGGTCTTGATTGCGGGGGCCGTGGGTCTGGGCTTTTTCTTCTCCTTGCCCGCGCGCGGCGAGTGGATGACCGCTCTGCAATACCTCAACGGCACCTCATTCGGTCAGACGGAGCCGGTTTTGGGCCGCGACCTCGGCTATTATGTCTTTGACTTGCCGTGGCTTAGTTTTCTGCAGGGCTGGTTTCTCTGGCTGGTTCTGTTTTCGCTGATTGGTGCCGCCCTGGTCTATCTTGCCAGCTATTCGGCCGGCCGGCTGGCGGCTCGCGTCGAGGTTGTAGGCCAGCGCCATCCGTGGCTGCGCCTGTCGCGCGCTGCAGAGCGCCATTTGCTCGTCCTGGGGGCCGTTGCGCTAGGCCTGTTTGCTTGGGGATACCGGCTCAATATGGCCCGTCTTCTCTACTCCACAACCGGGGCGTCGTACGGCGCAAGCTACACCGACATCCATGCACGGCTGCCGGTCATGACCATACTGACAGTGATCGCCATTGCCGGGGCGGTGATTCTGTTGGCCAGCATGTTTGTGCGCGTTCGGTGGTTGCCCTATGCCGCCGTGGGTGCGTGGCTGCTGGTGGCGCTGGTGGGCGGGTCGCTATACCCCAGCCTGCTCCAGCGCCTGTCAGTGGTGCCCAACGAGTTGACCCGGGAGCGGGAGTATATCGAGCGCACTATTGATTACACGCAGGCTGCATACGGTCTGGACCAGGTGGCTGAGGCTGACTTTGACGTGGTCGAGGGAGTTGTTCCCCTGGACTTGGAGGCCAATGACTCGACAGTCAAGAATATCCGTCTGTGGGACTATCGCCCCCTGCTGCGAACCTATGGCCAGCTTCAGGAGATCCGCCTATACTATGCTTTCAACGATGTAGACGTGGACCGGTACAGGCTGGGTGATGACCATCGGCAGGTAACGCTGGTCGCGAGAGAGATTGCCTATGACGAGCTTCCCGCGCAGACCTGGGTGAACCGCCATCTGGTCTATACTCATGGATCAGGGGTCGTTCTGAGCCCTGTGAACGAGGTTTTGGAGGAAGGTCTCCCGAATCTATGGGTGCGCGACATCCCGCCGCGAGCGGTCCATCCGGAACTGTCCGTGACCCGTCCCGAGATTTACTTCGGCGAGTTGACAGACGACTATGTACTCGTCGATACGAAAGAGCTCGAGCTCGACTATCCCGCAGGCGACCAGAATGTCTATACTAGCTACGAGGGGACTGGCGGCGTGCTTCTGGATTCGTTCTTCAAGCGCATAGCCTATGCGCTGCGGCTGGGGAGCAGCCAAATACTGCTCAGTGACTCGTTGACCTCTGAGAGCCGCTTGCTCTGGCGCAGGGCCATCGACCAGCGGGTCCAGACGCTGGCACCTTTCCTGCGATATGATCCCGACCCCTACGTGGTCATTGTGGACGGTCGGTTGGTGTGGCTGCTGGATGCCTACACTGTCACCGATCTATATCCCTATTCGGAGCCGATAGACACCTCTCTTGGCCGGATCAACTACATACGCAATTCGGTCAAGATAGCCATAGATGCCTACGAAGGGACGGTCACCTTCTACCTGATTGATCCCGACGACCCCATCGCCGCGACGTATGCTTCGATCTTCCCCGATCTGTTCCGACCAGCGGACGAGATGGACCCTGCCTTGGTCGAGCATTGGCGCTATCCGGAAGCGATGTTCCGCATACAGGCAGCCAAGTACCAGACCTTCCACATGGAGGATCCCCAGGTATTCTACAATCAGGAGGACCTGTGGAACTGGGCCGAGGAGATTGTGACAGGCGAGCGGGTGCGTATCGAGCCCTACTATGTCATCATGCGTCTGCCCGAGGTTAGTTCTGAGGAATTCGTATTGATGATGCCCTACACACCCTCGAGCAAGCAGAACATGGTAGCCTGGCTGTATGCGCGGAACGATGGCGAGCACTATGGCGAGTTAGGGGTTTACAAGTTCCCCAAACAGAGGCTCGTCTACGGGCCGATGCAGATCGAATCGAGGATCGACCAGGATCCGGTTATTAGCCAGCAGTTGTCGCTCTGGAACCAGCGAGGTAGCCAGGTGATCCGCGGCAACTTGTTGGTCATCCCCATTGATCGATCGATTCTGTATGTGGAGCCGATTTATCTGGAGGCCGAGGCAAGCCAACTTCCCGAGTTGCGCCGTGTGATCGTCGCCTATGGCAGTCACATTGCGATGGAAGAGACCCTGGACGCTGCCCTGGCCAGTGTGCTTGGCGCCGGGCCTGCTGAAGAGCCGACGCCTGGCGATGAAGTAGGGAGCCCGTCTGAACCTGCGGGCGAGACTCCCGTGGGTGGCGACTTTGGCGCTCTGGTCCAGCAGGCCGACGAGCACTACAATGCAGCGCAAGAGTGCCTGCAGCTTGGCGATTGGACGTGCTACGGCCAGGAGATGAATTCCCTGGAATTGGTGTTGGAGGCTCTGGTAGCTGCCACTGAGGAGTAGGCCGGGGCTGTAAAGAGGAGGTAGAGATGAACGAACAGGAACAGGAGAATTTGGTACAGGGGCAGGAGCCGCAAGGGGAAGTGGGCGGTTCTACGGATCTGGAGGCCATGGAGCCTGCTGCCGAGCCAGCCGCGGACTTGGAGGTCATGCACGTAGACGCCCCCAGGATCGATCTCAACACGGCCACAGAGGAAGAGCTTCGACAGTTGCCGGGCATTGGTGGGGCACTGGCATCACGTATCGTCTCCTATCGCAAGGAGGCCGGCCTTTTTGGCAGCCCGGAAGAGATCACCTCTGTGTCAGGCGTAGCGGGAGCCACATACAATAAGCTGGCGGACCGGCTGACTGCCGGCCCTGTCGAACCCCTGGTGGAAGAAGCTGGGGACTTGCCAGAAACCGAGCCAGAGCTGGAGGATATGGAGGTTGAGGAGTCCGAAGATGTCCCGGTCTTTGTGAGCGAGCCCTCTGCCGCCGATGCCGAGCCGGCCGAGTCGCCTGAGCCAGAGCCGGAAGCTGAGCGTGTAGCAGAGGTGCCGCCGGTCGGGGCAGAACCACCACTCGTGGAGCTTGTGGAGTCCCGAGCTGGCTGCGGTCGTCTGATATTGGTCGGCGCGCTGAGCGCCCTTCTGGGCGCCGTGCTGGCCCTTGCCCTGATATTTGTCATAAATGGCACGCTCGACTTTCAATCTGCCGCCGTCCGGGCCGCAGAGGATCAAGTGCTGCGAATAGAGAGCGTGGTTGGCGCTCTCGACATGAAGGTCGGCGAGATTGAAGAACGCCTGGGCGCCATTCAGGAATTGGACGCGCGGCTGACCGAGACCCAGACGGGGCTTCGCAGGCTGTCGGCCGGCCTGGATGAGCTCGGGCAGAGAGCAGATGCGTTGGCTGAGACACAAGGTGCGCTGCAGCAGGAATTCAGCAACCTGCGCCAGGACACCGATGGGATGGCTGCTCAGGTCAGCGTGCTGGAGCGGCGTCTCAGCGACACGGAGACGCAGATCGCATACCTGAATCAGAGGATTGAGATCCTGGCCGAGTCGATCCAGCGCTTTGACGAATTTCTCTCTGGATTGCAGGCGCTGCTCAATCAGTCTCTGGATACCGTGGCGCCCGCGCCCACTCCGTGGGTCACACCGGCTAATGGGCCCAGCGCCACACCGACTGCCTGGGAGACGCGTGTGCCGCGGCCTCAGGTGACCGTGATACCGCTGGCGACGCCCACGCCCTGAGGGGCTGCTCGCGTCGTCCAGGCCCTTTGGTTGCGGTCGCGCCGTCTACATCCTTCAGGTTGCGCTCGCGCTGGACTGCTGTCCAGCGCGTCGGACGCTGAATGTCTGCCGTACCTCGGCGCCCCTTCAACGGAGCCACCGAAATAGGCCCCGCGAGCGTCTGAGCTGCTGGGGAATCCAGCAGCTCAGACGTTTGCTATCTGACCCTCGCCGCCCAGTAATAGTTCGAGCAGGCGCAGGCAGTTGGCCTTGGCGTCGTCGCCCACCTCTGCCACAGGGCCAACACAGGAGGGGCAGCCGCGCTGGCAGCGGCAGGCAAGCACAAGATCGCGGGCAGCCAATAGAAGTTCGTCATACAGCTCGTACAGGCTCTCGCTGAAGCCAAGCCCGCCCGGCGCGTTGTCGTAGATCGTGATCGTCGGTTGCTTCGTAAAGGTCGATTTCACCTCGCTCACTACGCCGATATCGCGAGGATCGCTCATCAGGTACAGTGGGGCAATGTGGCGCATCACGTGTGCAAGGCCGCTCAGCGTGCCGCGCACCATGAGGTCCTCTTCGACCCGCCGGTGACACGAGGTGCAGAGGGTGACCAGGTTGTCCAGGCGGTTGGCCTCCAGATACCGGTCGTTATCCCCGCGGACATAGCCAAATGTGCGGAAAGGCTGGAGGTGGTGCACGTCGTGGGTGCGGTTGGGGCGCTCGGGAGCGCCACAATGACGGCAGTGATATCCGTCGCGTGCCCTGGCCCGGTTCCGCTGCTGCGCCCAATTGGGTCCTCGATCGCCCTGCGCCATGTTTAGCAGGCCTTCCTGCTCCAATTGGCTTGTCAATTCGGGAAGGGGATTGAACCAGAATGCGGTGGTTTCCATCTCCTGTTCTGGGATGCTGTCTTCGGCGATCTCGCCCCACCCCAGGATCTCGTGTGTGTACAGGCGCACCTTCTTGTACGATGTGGCCTTGGATGTGATGAGCACGTCGCCGTGGGACTTGAGTATCTCCGGGCTCTCAGTCTGCTCGTGTACCTGCGTCACCTCAACTTTGGTGGACTGGCTGGCCTGGGTGTAGTAGCCGGCGTCGACCGGTTCGACGTCTGCCCGGCGCCCCTCCCAGTCGAGCTTGCGCACCAGGAACGACTCACCCCCATGCAGGTAGATGGCGCCCTCGTGAATGAGAGAGGGCGCGCTCTGGCGGTCGACCATGCCGATGACGCGGGCTTCACCCCGAGACGCACCCTCCGGTGCGACGCGGGTGACCACAAAGTTGTCCATCTCGGCTGTGCGCAGGCTGACGGCTTCAGATGGGTAGGTCTGGGCGGCATAGTGCCACTGGCGCCCGCTGAGCCGCAGCAGCCCTTCCTCTTCCAGATAGGCCAGAACCTCCTGCGTGTACGGAAAGGAGCCCAGTGCCTCACCCTCGTCAAACGGCAGTTCAAAGGCAGCGCAGCGGATATGGCTGACAGCAATCACCAGGTTATCGGGGTTGAGTAGAGCGCGCTCTGGCGACCGTCCGAAAAAGTAGTCGGGCTGCTTGATGATGTACTGGTCCAGCGGCGAAGACCCTGCTACAAGTACGGCGACGGAGGGGTCTGCGCGCCGCCCGGCCCGCCCGGCTTGCTGCCACGTGCTGGCGATGGTGCCAGGATAGCCGGTCATCACGCAGGCATCCAGATGGCCGATATTGATACCCAGTTCCAGGGCGTTGGTCGCCACCACCCCCAGGACCTCCCGGTGCCGCAGGCCCCGCTCGATCCTGCGGCGCTCCGAGGGCAGGTAGCCTCCACGATAGCCCTGGACTCTCTCGACCGGCAGCCCGTCACGTGCCGCCGAGTCGCGCAGGTAGGTCAGCAGTATTTCGGTTGTCAGGCGGGCACGCGCGAACACGATCGTCTGCACGCGGGCCACCAGGAATCGCTCGGCCAATAGGCGGGCGTCGCTTACCGCGCTCCGGCGGATGCCCAGCTCCCTGTCCACGATCGGCGGATTGTAGAAGAGAAAATGCTTTTCCCCTTGAGGCGAGCCGTCTTGTTCCAAGTCTACCAGGCTGAACCGCTCCTCGACTAGGCGCTCTGCCAGTTCCAGGGGATTGGCTATGGTCGCCGAGGCGCAGATAAACTGGGGGCTGGCTCCGTAAAACGCACAGATCCTCTTCAGGCGGCGGAGTACGTTGGCTACGTGGGAGCCAAATACACCACGGTAGGTATGGATCTCGTCGAGCACGACGTAACGGAGCCCCTTGAAGAATCGCGCCCAGCGGGTGTGATGGGGCATGATGCCGGCGTGGAGCATGTCAGGGTTGGTGATGACTATCCGTGCAGTCTTGCGGATGCGCGGGCGCGATGATGGTGGGGTATCACCATCGTAGGTCTGCGCCTCAAAACTGTGATCCAGTACGGTGTCCAGTTCGCGCAGCTCGGCCAGTTGATCTTGGGCTAGCGCTTTGGTAGGAAAGAGGTACAGTGCTCGGGCCACAGGATCGCCTAGCATCGTATTGAGCACGGGAAGATTGTAGCACAGCGTTTTGCCGCTGGCGGTAGGTGTGACCACTACCACGTGCTTCCCACGTTGCGCCACGTCAATCGCAGCAGCCTGGTGGGTGTACAGGTGCTCGATGCCGCGCTGGCGGAGCGCCTCCACCAGACGGCGGTCGATCTCGTGCGGGTACTCGGCGTACTGCGCTGGGCGCGCCGGAAGGTGCCGCCAGTGGGTGATGTGCCGGCGAAACTGGGAATCGTGCTCGATTTGCTCGAGAAGCGCCTGGAGTTCCATCGCCGCGATTATAACCCAAGGCAGGTCTGGCGGCAAGCGCGGAGCCGGCACGACTGTAATTTCCGGAATCGGGTCACTTGGTGTACAATGCACCGGGTCGCTCCAAGAATCGACTACTCGTGCTTTTGGGAAACCGTGCAGCAGATGGTGGTGATCGAGCAAGTAACGCTGGCTGAATTCAAAGCCGTGCTGCCCTTGTTGGAGCAGTTCTTCGCGGAGGAGGGGTTCCATACTCCGCAAGCGAGGATTGGCGCGGAGTTGGTCGAACTGATCGGCGCGACGGACAGTGCTGTGTTCCTGGCACGGCAAGACGAGCGTCCCGTGGGTGTCGCGACTGTCACCACGACGAGGGGCATTGAGCTGGGCATCTCTGCGGAACTTGAGGAACTGTACGTGCTGCCCGAGGCGCGAGGCACCGGGGTTGGGAGTGTCCTGATCGATGTGGTAAAGGAATGGTGCAGGTCGCGGGGATGCAGCCTGGTTGCGGTAGTGGTGACGCCTGAGGGGCAAGCCTCTCATGACCTGGTGGCGTACTATCGCCGGCAGGGGTTCGACGAGACCGGCAGGACGCTGCTCTTTGCCCATTTATAGTCAGCGCGCGCAGGGCAGTTTGGCTTTTGGGAGGATAGTGAAGTAGCATGAGTGAGAATGGCATACCTGGGTCAGCTATGGTCATCGTCGCCCATCCCGACGATGCCGAGTTCACCATGGCCGGGACGGTTGCAGGGTGGATCAAGGCTGGCTGCCGGGTGATCTATGTTCTGTGTACTGACGGTAACGCCGGCTCCCACGAGCCGGGCATGACCCGCGAGAGGCTGGCCGAGATCCGCCGCGAGGAG
>P_1C_Sed_3_UnCtyDRAFT_1000197_pt1 | contig 12488 bp, 11 predicted proteins | sample Pon1CUnioCityCA_FD_10233 | JGI IMG/M metagenome (IMG submission 10233) | reverse complement strand
CCTTTATTTTTTTCCTCACTTTTTCATTTGCTTATTAACCTTGTCCGCAGCGATCTTGCCAGTGATCAAAGCCACTGGAAATCCCGAGGGGCTGTAGGTCCATTGGCCGGCTTGAAACACATTTGGCAAGTGGGTGTTGACCGCGTTAGTAATCTTTATAAGCCGGTTTTCAGAGGGCATGATATGGTTGGTGAATGACCAACCGGTTATCGCGCCATGGGTGTTTCCCGAGCGGCGTGCCAGGGTGAGAGGAGTAGCGATGAACTTGTCTATAATAGCTTCATTCAAGCCGGGGTAGACAGTTTCCTGCAGTGTTTTAATCATCAATATTGCTACTTCATCGCGAAAGTCCTCATCCCAACCGTTCTCGTGGATATGTTTTGTGAGATGATAATCAAATAAAATACTGATAATTAAGCCTGTCTTTCCTTCAGGGGCTAGGGAGGTATCTCGAAGGGCCGGGATCGAAATCTCGTAGGTGGTCAGGGATAAATAGCGCGCCAGCCAATCAAGAATTTCTTCCCATGAACCCTGAGAGGGAATCTCACCAGCCAGGGATTGTCCCCGACGACTTGGCGTATAAAAGAAATGTGGGTTGGAAATAGATTCAAAATAGGCTTTATCCAGATCGGTGGTGAGGTAGAGGGTGAGTACGGAGTCGTTACCGGTTAATTCCGAAAGTTGATTTCGTTTGTCATTAATAATTTCATGCAAATTTTGATCGATTTGGTTTTGTGTATCGATGATTTCATAAAGGGTTTTTTGGTCAGCAGCCCACAGCAGTTGATCGTAGCCAATTTCATCACCAGCCGAGGTCCTCAGTTTTTTTTGTTCAAGATTAATGGCTGTGATGGCCGTGTTTGTCTGAATTTCTCCGCCATTCTGCAGAATGAAATCCGTCAATTTCTGGCTGAAAACCCCCGTCCCACCTTTCGGGTAATAGTAATCCAGATACAACCGAAAATAGCTAAGGGCAAAATAAGCTGGGGTTTCAGTGAAGAAATGTTGCGTTATTATGTCTAGCAGAGCTTGATTTTGAGTAAATTTCTCCAGGTAGGTTGCCACGGGCAGGTTTTTTCGGGTAACTTTTGGCACTGTTAATACGTATTTAAAAAGCCAGGGGAACACGGCTTTTATGAAATAATCGAGGTCTTCTTTGACATCCAGGAAAAGCGGGTTATTGATCCCATATTGGATATCCATCAGGTGCGTAATCTCTTGAGTGTCGTCAATAATCCTGGAAATTTCATCCTTCGATTCGGGGTAAAGGGCTATGAGAAGATTTTCGTAATCAGTAAAATTTTCGTGGGATTCGATGGCGATAATCTTGTCCTCTATCCCAACCGAGACTGAACTTTTAATCATTTCAATCTCAATTCCCAGTGCTTTGATCATTGGGAATAGAGCACCAGCGTTTTCCAGGGCACGGATACCGCCGTCAAATGTAAAACCATTTCGAGAAAATGAAGTGATCAAGCCGCCACATTGCGCTTCTTTTTCGATCAGGAGTGGTGTTTGTCCATATTTTGTCAAGAATGCTGCCGCTGTGAGTCCAGCGGCCCCAGCGCCAACAACAACCACGTTATATTTCATTTTTCTTCCTCCAGGTAGGGTCGCACCAAGGCCAGGGTTTGTTCCCATACAGCCTCTCTTTCCTCTATTTTCACGGCGTACCAAGCCGGATTTTCTTCGATGGTTTGATTAAAATATTTACCGGTAATTTTTTCCATGGCGGGATCAGCAGCCAAATAATAAATGGATTCAGCTGAGCCTTTAGGATCTTTGAGAAACCAGCGCAGAATGAAAGTTACATAAAGACGATATAAAATGCCGTTATTCATTCCAATATTAGATCGCACAGCGCCGGGATGCATGACGTTGACAGTTACGCCACTATCCTGTAATTGCTCTGACAAAGCCATAGCCGTGTGGATTTGGGCAATCTTTGCTGCAGCATAGGCGCGCATGCCAATATAGATGCGTTTTTTCCAATTCAGATCCTTGAGGTTCAGGCCACCAAAGCGGTGGGCTTCAGAATTTATGTCAATGACCCTGGAAGGAGCGCCTTTGAGTAGATTTTGGGTGAGAGAATGCGTCAGTAAAAATGCAGCCAGGTGAATTATTCCAAAGGTCATCTCATTGCCATCAGGGGTTAACCGCCGCCGCCGATTGAATACGCCCGCGTTGTTGATTAGCAGATCAATTTTTGGATGTTTTTCCTTAATTTCTAAAGCTGCACGGCGAACCTGGGCTAATTCCTGATAATCAGCAATGACAATATCGACCTTTGTGCCATAATCTGCAGTTAGCTCCTGTTGGACTCGCCTTGCCTTGTTTTCATTTCTACAGATCATCACCAATTGGGCACCGCCCTGTGCAAGGCGTCTGGCTGTGTGATAACCAATGCCTGTTGTAGTGCCAGAGATGACACATATCTTGCCATCTAATCTAGCAGAGGTGGTTTTTTGCGTCAAATGGCTGTTTTGGATGTACTGTAGTTCTTCGGGGAGCCTTATTTTCATCTATGTATCATCCAAAGACCCGCTTCATAAAACGTGGATAGGCTTTTTTCATGATCGGTACATTGTGGAAAATATCGCCCCATAAGTCGTAGTAATCCCGCTGGTGGATGATGCGGCCATCATCACCAAGAGTCAATTTGGTAGCGCCATACAGGGATGTGCTGGGGGTCTTGCGGAAAATCATGACCATTTCCCAATTCATGAAGATTTCATTCTCATTGGCAGCGATGGAGGAGATGTCCATATTCAATGTTTCACAACGATCCGTGAGTCGATGACACATTTCGATGAAAGCTGCTTTACCCGTAACTTTTTGGATGGGGTCCTGAAAGATGATCTGCTCATGATAATAGGGAAAAATATGGGACCAATCGGGTTTGCCGCTGGTGTTGTAGGTTTTTGACCAGAGCTTGAAGACCAATTCGGTGTCAAGTGGCGGTAGTCCAATTTTATCTTGAGCCTGGATAGGTTGATGCATAATTAGTGGTTATTCTTAATAAATTAATTCGTCATATTTACAATAGCGATTATTATACCCACTGAATCAATTTATACAGAAAAATTCCTTTAAGTTAAGTGTGAGACAATATTTCTCGTTTTGAATCTCAGGTAGAGCTTTATCAATCTCTGGACAACGATACCCATCATTCGTGTGAGGTGTTTTCATATTTATTCGCTTTTTGACGGCAGGCAACACGCAAATCAGTAATTGAGTGTCATCAACATTATTGTTGGGGACCAGCTAATTTTTGGTAAAAAGTCGCTCTTGAATGTCTGGGCGAAAAGTCTCAGTGATCTTGGTTGAATAACTACGATATCCCTGCCCGTGCAAATTTTTGCTTTTATTGCGAGGCATAAATTGGACTGTAATACTACAGATGTATTTTCAATCAGGTCTTATTGTAACAAATTAGAAAGCAAATCGTCTTATTGGGTAGAAACCCATAAATTGGATTAAGGAAAAATAAAATTGAAGAGAATAATTTTAGTTTTGATGGTCATTGGAATAATCTTAATTGTTTCTGCCTCAACAGTGTTTGCTGGTGGGGACCAGGTGACGGGTGGAACAGGAAATGGTAAGGGTTCTCAGGAATCCCACGAGGTTGGATGTGAAAACCAGCCCTGCGTATCAGCCGCGCCGCAACCAGAGAATCAGTTTAGAACAGGATTTGATTAAAGCAAATTAAATATTGGCAGCGTAATTGGGGAACTGCTTATCGATTAGCGGAGATAAGTTATGTACGAAATAATTTGCAAATTATCAAGTAGTCGGATTATGGTTTCTCTGTGCTAAACCAAGTATATTTGTTATTAGGTGATTATTGTTTGGATGCTATTTTCATCACAAAATCGGCGGGATCGAAACCGGATCTCGCCCTACAATGTGCTTTTGATTTGGAAAAACTGTTGGAAGGAAAACTTTTGGGGGTTTATTAGGATTTCACCCTGATACAAGGTCTTCTTTTGATGGATTTCGCGTATATTGGCATTTTTATTAAATAGGCGACTAGCTCTTACTGCACGGATAAAACTGATCTGTATTATGATGAGGACTGAGGAGATGGACTTACCCTCAGTTTATTAGTTTTTTACTGAACGATCAAATTTTTGTTTGATGAATTTTGAGGTAAAAAGTGAATTTAATTAATGTTGTTATTCAATTAATAGGTGGGGCAGCCGGCGCACAGGGAATCACAAAGATTTTCTCCCAGTTGAGTTCTGGCCCAATACTAGACAAAATTATTGGAGTAATCGGTGGTTTTGCGGGGGGTCAGCTAGCCGGGTTGATTCCAGGGCTTGAGGGGACTGACCTGGTGGCCATTATTGGCAACCTAGTTGTCGGTGGTGTGGGTGGTGGGGCACTCACAGCCATTGTCGGTCTGATTCGCCAAGCGATTAATCAATAAAGGCTATCGACAGTTGTTCAAATTCTACAACGAATACTATTTCGCATTGCCAGTGGGCATGTGGAAAATTAAGCCCTAAAATATTTTAACTTATCACAGCAAGTTTATTAATTTCTGCTTAAATCACAACATCCCAAAAACCCTATGGGATGTTGTTGTTATTAAGTGTCCAGGTCAGCCTGTAAGCCGCATTCTGTCTGGCGGGGAACCCGCCTGGATGGACATCTATCTTGGCTGGTGGTTACCCAGCAGCTCTAGCGGTCTACCCGGAGATGATTGGGCGTCGGGCCGATCCCGTCCCAATAAGGGACTTCTCTCCTGCTTGACCTTGCACCGCATGGGGGTTGCCTGTCCGAACGCATTGCTGCGCCCGCCGGTGGTCTCTTACACCGCCATTTCACCCTTACCCTTTCATATTGAAAGGGCGGTATGCTTTCTGTGGCCCTGATCCAAACGTTTTCACGCTTCCGGGTGTTACCCGGCATGCTGCCCTGTGGTGTGCGGACTTTCCTCGGGCACAAAATTGCCCGCGGCCATCCGACCAACCTGGACACTCATTATACGTTTAATATGTTGGAAATGGGTAAGAAGGGGGAAGGTATTGGGTATTTGGTATTAGGATTCAGGTATTAGGAATCAGGTATTAGGAATTCGTGTGCTTTCCTGAAAATTATTGATGTTTAAGGGGTGTAAAAGTAAGTGATGCGGATTGTCTATCATTTGGTCAGGCAAATACTTGACAAAAATGGTCATATTAATGTATGCTGGATAGAAATATCAAATATAGGAGACAGCATCATGAGTAAACAATATGCACTTACGGACATTGAGAAGGTGATCGAATCTGCTAAACGACTCAACGTTGAGTTAAATGTGGAGGAAGCGCGGGAGTGGTTAAAATCGATTCAAGGGTACGAGGAAACCTGGAACGAGATCAAATTTGATGAAAGAACGGGGGTTTTTGGACAAAACCTCACTATGCTGGATTTTGATCCCATGCGTTTGGATTATTTTAAGCATATAGGCCAACTGGTTGAATTTCTGGATGTTCCAGGCAAGGTCGAGACGGCTTTAGCATTATCTGGTTCATCGGCGCAATCAAAATTTCAAAAATATCCGGGAGATGCTGATTATTTTGAAAGGGTAAATATTATTGCTGAATCGAAAGAGAAAGCGTGCCAGATCCTCGCTGAAATAATGCAGGAAAAAGCTCTTTCAACCTGGCAGGGTCCTGATTATCAATTGATTGAGGTCAAATTGGGGTCTTATCCAGTAGAAATTGTGAAAGGGAATCGCCATTTATCAGCTGGCAGCCCAATCTCATGGATTCCGGAGGAAATTGAAGCAGGGGAGAAGGTCGGTTTTTCACCGGATGGTAAAGAAATCCGGTTGAAGTGGGAGGAAATGGCGCAGAACCCTGGATGGTGCAAGTTGGATTGGGTGGTGGCGGATCCAATCGAGGGCACCCTGGCAAATGCCAGCAATATGCTGGATGTCACTTGGGAAGCGCCCGATGGTGCCATTACACCATTGGACGGTTACCTTGATCCATATTTCCAGGAGGTGTACTTACAGGCTGAATCGGTTCCGATCTTTTCAAAACTTTCCCAGCATGTTAGCGCCGATGCCCTCGATGATTATGTGAAAGCTTTGGAGGGCGAGGTAAAGAAATATGTGACCAAGAATCCTAACTATGGTAAAGCAGCCAAGCGCATGTATAACATTTTCCGTTTGACAGGACGATATCATGAGGCGATGTTCCTGCGTGAATTGTTTGATGAACCCGCTTCGATGCTCTATCAGGTGTGGTCTCTTATTCGCACGGTGGATGACGCTATTTCTTCAAAATCATCATTTAAGACTGAACAACTGCTTAGACAGGCAGAAAAATTGATGCTTGAAGTTATCCGTGTGATGGAAGATTCCCGTGAGGCGGAGATCGTTTCAAAGATCTTGAAATTCAGAGATGCAATTTTGCAACAATCGGAATATTCAGAACTGAGTGCCGAAGCGGAGGCTGCCCGCGGTGAGATTATCAATGTGGTGAATAATTTTTTCTATGAGAAACTAACCGCTATTCCTGAAATTAAATCCTATATGGAAGCCATGCAAAATGTGGAAAAATAAAGGCCAAATCACTGGACAAAACCTCTCCCCTCAGGTAAAATAGTCCTTCGTGATTATAGAAAGTAATTCAAGAACGTACTGGAGGAAAGACTTTGGCTAATATTAAATCGCAAATCAAACGTAACCGTCAGAATCTTAAACGACGAGAACTTAATCGTGTTTTCCGCGGCACAGCAAGAAAAGCTTTGCGTAAAGCCCAACTGGCTATTGAAAATGGTGATCTGGAAGAAGCAAAAGTGGCAACCCAAAAGGCTACGAAGGCTATTGATAAAGCTGCTGCCAAAGGCGTTATTCATAAGAACAAAGCCGCTCGCCAAAAAAGCCGATTGATTAAGTATTTGCGCACCATCGAGTAACAAATACGATTTACCCAATTTTTACCATTATAACCTCGCGGGAGCGCTCAGCGCTCCCGCTTTATGTGTCATTCGCCATTTTTGATGAGCNCATCCGAGAAATCAGGGTATTGGCACTTAAAATTTCAATAAGGCTGACCACACGACCTTCCTTGTGAGGTAAAGTTATAATAATCACTGGAAAAAGGCCAATTCTGAAAAGGATAATATGTTTGAGATAGAAAAATCAGTTGTCGAAGAAATTATCCGAAAATTTTTAGCCGAGGAAGGTATCGAAGATCCTCAGCTTGAATTTCGCCAAATCCCATTTAGTGGTGAGTGGGGTCTGGCTGTGCCACTGTTTCCAGTAGCGGCACAAGTGGCTCGCTCTGGGAAAAAAGTGAATGTACCCCAATATGCCCAAGAATTGGCAGAGGATATTAAAGCAGAACTTTCTGAATTGCTCTTGGATTTTTCACATATTGATGCTGTTAAAGGGTATCTCAACCTTTATTTCTCCACGAGCGTGTATGCACGCCGCGTGGTCGAAACAATACTTGATCAGGGACCGGAGTATGGCCAGCAGAACGTGGACGCCGGAACCGTCATGGTGGAATATTCGCAACCCAACACCCACAAGGCTTTTCATGTAGGTCACCTGAGGAACGTCATTTTAGGTGGCAGCGTTTGTCGAATTCTCGAATTCGCTGGCTACAAAGTCATCCGCGCTAATTATCTGGGGGATATTGGTCTGCACGTTGTGAAATGGATGTGGAATTATCTTAAAAATCACCGAGGTGAAGAACCCGATCAGAACAAAACTCACTGGATGAACCAAATCTACGAAGAAGCGGACCGCCTTTTTCAGGAGCCTGAAAACGAGGCTGAGGTCCGTGAACTCTATGCCCGTTGGAATAACAAAGACCCTGACGTTGTTGCGCTCTGGAAAAAAACACGTGAGTGGTCATTGGAGGGTTTCAACCAGATCTATGATCAGCTCGGTGAGAAATTTGATCGGATCTATTTTGAAAGTGAAGTTGAAGAGCCCGGTGTAGAACTGGTAGAACAGCTCATAAAAAAGGGTATTGCGCAGGACCCTCGCCCTGAGGAACCCGTGTTTATTGATTTGGATGCCATTGCCGGCACTGAAAATGAATATCGGGTTTTGGTGGTGCTGCGCTCAGATGGTTCGTCTTTGTATGCGACCAAAGACTTGCCGCTGGCGATTAAAAAGTTTAAGGATTACGATTTGGACAGATCAATTTATGTGATAGATGTCCGGCAGTCCTTGTATTTAAAGCAGGTTTTTAAAACCCTGGAAATTTTAGGGTATGCATGGGCCGATAAGCTGTATCATCTTGCTTATGATTTGGTTAACTTACCCGGGAATGTGACCATGTCTTCCCGGGAGGGCACCGTGGTGTTATTTGACGATTTGGTCGCTGAGGCAACCCTGCGTGCCAGGGAAATCGTTGAGCAAAAGAACCCGGAACTTTCAGAAGCCGCTATGGATGCAATTGCAGAAGCTGTTGCCCTGGGCGCTTTAAAATACAGCATGCTTTCACGTGACAATACCAAAGTGGTGACCTTTGATTGGGACGCTGCGCTGGATTTCAACGGCCAGGCTGCACCGTACATTCAATATGCCCATGTTCGAGCGGGCAGCATCCTGCGTAAAGCCGGTGACTCCCTACCAGATTCGGCTGATTTCCCTGACGAGCTTGAAAAAGCAGAAGTTGACCTGATTGAATTGATGGCGAGGCTACCTGCGGAGATGTTACGATCGGCAGCGGACTACCGCCCGTTAACGATTGCTAACATTGCCTTCGAACTGGCCAAGGCTTTCAATGATTTTTATAACACCTGTCATGTGCTCAACGCACCACCCGCAGTACGCGACTATCGACTCCGATTGGTCTCAGCAGCGAAGCAGGTTATTGCTACCAGCTTAAACCTGTTGGGCATTCAAGCGCCCGATGTAATGTAAATATTTATTCTACAAAATCAATCTTATAGAAAAGGAGCATACTTAAAATGGCAAAAATTAGAACCCTTATCATGGGGGCCGCAGGTCGAGATTTTCACAATTTTAACACTTTCTACCGGGACAATCCCAAGTATGAGGTGATTGCCTTCACCGCAACCCAGATCCCCAATATTGAAGGCCGAAAATATCCAGCGGCTTTGGCTGGTGAATACTATCCTGAGGGAATCCCGATACATCCAGAATCAGAATTGGTGGACTTGATTAGAAATGAGAATATTGATCAGGTCTTGTTTGCATACAGCGATGTACCTTACGAGTATGTGATGCATAAAGCGGCGTTGGTCAATGCAACAGGAGCTGATTTTCGGCTGATGGGCACAAAAAATACGCAGATCAAATCCACAAAGCCCGTGGTCGCGGTTTGCGCAGTGAGAACGGGTTCCGGTAAAAGCCAGACTACCCGACGAGTGTCCTTAATCTTGCGGGATATGGGTTATAAAATCGCTGCAATTCGTCACCCCATGCCCTACGGTGACCTTGTGAAACAAAAAGTGCAGCGTTTTGCTGATTATGATGATTTGGATAAGCACGAGTGCACCATAGAAGAGCGTGAAGAATATGAACCCCATATCGATAACGGCGTTATTGTTTATGCGGGTGTTGATTATGAAGCAATCCTGCGTGAAGCCGAAAAAGAAGTGGATATCGTCTTGTGGGATGGTGGTAATAATGACTTTTCATTCTATGTCCCCGACCTGTTGATTGTGGTGGCAGATCCCCATCGACCAGGGCATGAAATGCGCTACTATCCTGGGGAGACCAATGTGCGTATGGCGGATGTTTTCGTCATCAACAAAGTCGACACAGCCGATCCAGACGATGTGATTACAGTTCGCAACAATTTATTTCACCTCAACCCCGAAGCCATGGTGATTGAGGGCGCCTCGCCCTTATTTGTAGACAATCCTGAGGCAATTCGTGGGAAACGTGTGCTGGTTGTTGAGGATGGCCCAACCCTGACCCATGGTGAGATGGCCTACGGCGCAGGTTTTGTGGCAGCCCGGCGTTTTGGTGCTGGCGAGATTGTGGACCCACGACCATTTGCTGTGGATTCGATCAAAGCAACCTATGAAAAATATCCTGACACTGGCACAATACTTCCCGCTATGGGATATGGTGACCAGATGATGCGTGATTTAGAAAAAACAATTGAAAAAGCTGATGTTGATGTTGTCATCAGTGGCACACCCATCGATCTAACAAGGGTTATAAAAATCAATAAACCGATCCAAAGGGTTCGTTATGAATTGCAGGAGATCGGTGAACCGACACTTAAATCGATATTGCTTAAAAAATTTGGTAAATAATGCCAAAAAATTAGGAGATTTGGGGCTGTCTTATTGAATGGGACAGCCCCTTTGTGTTTTAATACGGTAAGATTAAAAACTGGTGTAGAAAGCAAATTAATTTAAAGAGAAGTAGAAAATAAACGTTATGTATTTTGATGAAGCTGAAATTTATGTAGAATCTGGACAGGGTGGGGATGGGATTGTCCATTTTCACCGTGAGAAATATAAACCGCGCGGTGGTCCTGACGGCGGCGATGGCGGCCGTGGGGGCTCTGTGATCCTTGAAGTCAATCCCCATTTAAACACTTTGTTCAACTTTCAATACCGATCGCAATATAAGGCTGATGATGGCAAGAAGGGTGGTCCCAACAATATGAGTGGGAAATCAGCCAAGGATTTACTGATTGAAGTTCCACCTGGCACACTGGTCTATGATAAAGAATCAGGGGATTTAATGGGGGATCTTAAAGAACATTATCAACAATTGGTGGTCGCTAAAGGCGGTCGGGGTGGCCGCGGCAATCAGCATTTTGCAACCAGTCGTAATCAAGTACCGCGCATGGCAGAACGCGGTGAACCAGGTGAAGCGAAAAAAATCCGCCTGGAGTTGAAGATGATTGCCGACATTGGCATTGTTGGTGTGCCGAATGCCGGTAAATCCAGCTTGTTAGCTGTTGTGTCAAATGCGAAACCGAAAATCGCCAACTACCCATTTACGACCCTTTCCCCAAACCTTGGTGTGGCCAAAATGGATGTGGATACTGTCTTGGTACTGGCAGATATTCCGGGATTGATCGAGGGTGCCCATGAAGGGGTTGGATTGGGCTTTGCATTCTTACGACATATCCAGCGCACACGGGTGCTCATTCATGTTCTCGATGGGTTATCTGAGGACCCTCTGTCAGATTTTTCGCAAATTAACAGCGAGATGGCGTTATTTGATGAGAAAATTAGGGATAAGCCACAACTTATTGCTTTTAATAAAATGGATTTACCCAGCGTCCAGGAAAAATGGCCAGCTGTCAAAGAAGCTTTAGCGGATTTGGGCTATGAAGCGATGGCTATCTCAGCGGTGACCCAAGAAAACGTTAAAAACTTGTTATGGCGTGCCGCTGCACTGCTTAAAGATGCTCCTGAGCCCGAAGTAGAAGAAGCGCTGCCAGTCTATAAGGCAGCAGAAGACCCCAAAGCCTTCACAATTCGCCGAACCGAAGACGGTTGGCTTGTGCGCGGGGAAGCGATTGAACGTGCCGCTGCGATGACATATTGGGAACACCGGGAATCTGTGAGACGTTTCCAACGCCTGATGGAAAATATTGGCGTGGACGAAGCCCTTCGAGAAGCTGGTGTGGCGGAGGGCGATAGCGTCTATGTGGGTGAATATGTTTTAGAATGGCAGGATTAAACATGACAAAGAAGCGCATTGGACTTTTTGGGGGCACTTTTGACCCACCTCATATCGGCCATCTGATTTTAGCAGCGGAAGCCAGAGACCAACTTGATCTTGATTGTACGATATGGATACTTACACCGGATCCACCCCATAAACATGGCAAAGAGATTTCCTCCCTTGAGGATCGGCTCAACATGGTGGCATTAGCCATATCCCAAGACAACGCTTTTTCTCTTTCTCATGTCGACATCGATAGGCCAGGCCCACACTACGCTGTTGATACCATGACGATTTTGAGGGAGCTGTATTCCGATCAGAAATTGTTTTACTTAATGGGGGGAGATTCTCTGGCTAATTTGCCGGAGTGGCATCGGGCAAGTGATTTTTTAGCCAAGGTGGATGGTATTGGTGTGATGCGGCGACCGGAGGATGAGATTGATGTGACTGAATTAATGGAAAGGTTACCGAAACTAGATGAAAAATTGCATTTTGTCACAGCGCCTTTATTGGAGATATCGGCAAACCAAATTCGTTGGAGAGCTAAACTTAATCGCGCCTTTCGGTATTACCTTTTACCCAGTGTTTATGATTATATAAGAACACATAAGATCTACCAGAGCTCTGATTAGGTTTGATTTTTTGGGGGATGGATGTCTGTTTTAATTGAATGGCTTATCAAGTAATGATAACATTGCAAAAAAAGTGCTCACTGAACGGGTGAGGGGGGCACCCGACCAGTGAGCACTTATATTAAATCATAGTTTATCGAATTTGTCAAATACCAATTTGCGGATGTTTAAAAACAGATATATTAAGTCATTGTGACATTTTATTACGCAAGTTTTTCGTATTCATCAAAATTAAAAAT